>ERZ791934.132-NODE-132-length-96973-cov-44.522349_pt1 | contig 96973 bp, 81 predicted proteins | sample MGYA00510125_ERZ791934 | MGnify/ENA primary metagenome ERZ791934 (study PRJEB30046, sample SAMN00993240) | human gut metagenome | study: EMG produced TPA metagenomics assembly of the A metagenome-wide association study of gut microbiota in type 2... | reverse complement strand
CTCCGGCTTTGTGAATATTGATTCCAAACATTCCTTCTTCAATAGTCTCTGGATTAAAATCAAGATAATAATCTTTATTATTATCACGATAGACTTTAACAGGTTTATATTGAACTAGAGCTTTATATTGTCCTTTATGATAACCAACTTTCCAAGCACCACGATATTGACCGGGAACTAGAATAGCACAACCTTTAACGTTAACAGGATTAGAAAGACCCTTATATCCGGGATCTGTTGTACAAGGAAATATAGGACAGAACTTATTACCTTTCTTATTCCAATATTCAATAATGAAGGCATCGTTGAATTCATTACTGTGATCAGCAGAACGAACACCAATAAGATTAAGATTATAATCACCGTTTACAAAGTAAGTGTAACCTTTCGCTTCTAATGTCTTCTTCCAATCTGTTTTAAGACATTTATTAATTAATTTATCATTATATTTACTCATGATGCGAATAGATTTAATTGTTTCTTTTGAGTACCGTGAATAGATTGATAGCGACTATGAAATATAGCGTTTACTTCATTATCCATTCTACGAATCTTATACCATTTAGCAGATTCTTGTTTAGTAGTATCAATATGAAATCCGTCACCAAATCTTTGAGGACGACCGTATTTATTAAGAACAAAAGGAATTTCAATATGACAAAGAGCTAAACCTCTACAAGGAAGACCAGTAATAAAAGATACCATTCGAGAATAGATATTAAGCTGTAAGCTATAAGTATTTCCATTACAATTAGAGAGATGTCCAAGAGGAGGAAGCATAGTATCATCTTGTTTACTTATCCATTCATTTGTTTCTTGATTAGGACGAACAGTTTTATCTTTACGATAATAACCTGCTTCAAAACGTAAACCAGTACGATTAGTTTTCCAATCTAGAATAACAAAACCATCTTCACGAATAGGAAGAATATCGATAGTTCCACTAATAAGATAGTCAGGAAGAAAAGCACCGATTTCAGAATATATCTTGTAATCTCTATCAGTATAATATTTAAAGACTTCGTATATCTCCGGATATTTATTTTCAGTATGATCTATAAACTCATCAATATTTAATAGTTTAACATGATCGTCTATAATATCTAAGTCAGCAACAGTAGTCATTTGAGTACTAGCAGATTTATTAAGATATTTAATAGCATTAAAGAACTTACTGTTTTTACGTATTCCATCTTCAAAGTTATTATGATAGACATTACCCATATCACAAGCATTGTCACGAATAGTATCCCATTCCTTCTTAATTAGCTTAGCAGAAGTACCAAGTTCTTTGGCTTTATATCTAGCCCAATAATCAGTTTCAAATTTAGGAACATAATCATGAATAAGAGTAGTAACACTTTTATAAGAGTTACCACAACTATCAGTGTACTTATGAGTTGGTTCATCGAAGAACAACTTCGTCTGTTTATATTTCGGTGCTATCTGTATCATTACTTTGTTAGTTCATATGTTTGTACTTCCCCCGTAAAGGAACTTCTAGTATTAGTTTGCGTTAACCCTAATCTAGCTCTTTCAGCTTCGGCTTGAGCTTCAATATCAGCAGCATCAGTAGCTAGCATACTAGTAGTAATTGTTTTACCACCACGAGCTTTACGCTGTTGATTATCTAGCATAACAGCTTGCTTAGCTTCATTGAGAGTTTTAAGTTGGTTAGGAAGAAGATTAATAATAGTACTTAGTTTATTAATATAATCAATAACGACTAGAGTATCTTCATCTTTAAGACCTCCGTGCATCTTAATAGATAATTGCTCAGATATAAAATTAGCTGCAAGATTAGCATTATGAAGAGCGCGAGATGCACTATTAAGAGCTTCCTCAGCAGGAGTCCAACCTTTCTTATATTCATCAATGATTCGATTAATAAGTCCATCTGGTTCCCAATTAGCATCAAGACCATAATTACTCTTAGCAACAACAAGAGCTTCGGGACGACTATAACCCATTTGATTAGGCGGAGATTTAGGATCGGCTACATAATAGATAACTCCAACTTCTTGAATGTATCTACTCTTAGTAGGAGTTTTATCTCTAACATAAAGCTCTCTAACATCTTTATCTTGAATCTGACGAATGTTAGGAGCAAATGGAATACCTTGCTCATTAACAGCAAGCATTCGAGTTATATCTAAAGGAGCAACTTCAATCATAATTCTACGGTTTGAGAAGCATAATAATCAAGAGTATCATGAGCACCCATATGAGCATAGAGATAAAAATATAATCTAAACCATCTGTCAGAACGGAATCTTTTAAGGATTCTATCAGCGTGATTTCTATTAAGTCTAATAGTTCTATTAATAATAATAGTACGACTACGAAAGCCACGTCTAACTTTAAATCTTTCACGAAGAAGATTCTTTTTAAACTCCATGTACTCTTCACGACTCATTGTATCTCTATGGACTTTCATCACATGTTGATGTTCAATAGCATCTAGCTTTCCTTCATTAGGAACAAAAGCTCCGAAGTATGGAATAGAAACACGACCTAATTCAGCACAACGAGCTACAACTTGACGTTCAACACTTTCGATAATATCTTCAAGTATTTCACCATCAGTGATACTAGTTCGTATCGTAGCAATGATATCTTCTCTACGAACTAGTAAATCACGTTTTTCATTTAGGTCAATAGTAGGCATTATAATCCGAGCAAATTAGAAGCTATAATAAACTTATTAAACGGAGAATTCTCTGGAATACCTTCGTTACTATTATGACCAATAATATCAACAATACGAATGATCTTATAGTCAACACAAGTAACAGTTTGAATAATAGTAGTATCTAACTTAGGAAGAGTATGACTAGTAGTATCAAGAGTCTTAATAACAGAAGCAGCTGCACTTTGTCCAACTTTACCAAAGATAGTTCCTCGTTTAATACTCATAGAAAGATCTTTATCAGTATTAATAAACTTACGGATATGACCAATGGACAATTCGTTCTTACGAGTATTACAATCAATACCGTTAAACAAATCACTAGGAGCAGCAAAAATAAAACGATTAACAGGAGTTTTATCGTTATCGTTCTCATCTGCATAATTAGCTTTAATAAGAACAGCTTTAGTATTAGCAAGACCTTTGTTATTAGTATCAATAAGGTCTACTAAAGGAGCAGTAGTTATAAGAGCAATAAGAGCATAATGCTTGCGAAGTTCAATATGTTCAACACAAGAACTAACATAATCAAATCCAATTTCATGAACTGATTGAGGAAGTCTAAAAGTTTCTTTAGTAGAATTGTTAACTAGATTAAGCATAACTACAATAGTTTAAATGAATATTAAATTTACCAGTACTAACAGCAGTAGTATTAACACCAGTAGTAACAGTGCAAACATAAAGATTATAATCGGATTTAGTAGTAGAATTATAGTTAAAAGTAGTTAAGTATAGGTATATTCACTTCCGTACCTTAGTGTAAATGCGCATACGTGCGCATGTTCTAGGTGTACGCACACGTGTACGTGCGTACATTATATACACGCGCGTATATAAGTAATGTACACGTGCGCACAAATAAGTATCAATTATTATATGAAATATAATAATTGATAGATATAATATATTTATAATATATTATACTAGTACCCACGCTGCATAGTACAGATGCGGTTGTCGATACTACTGTTGAAGATATTGCAGAAGGTATTGAAGTCTGTACTGCAAAATGTATTGAAGTTTGTACTGTTGCAGATATTGCTGGAACTACTGTTAGAACTACTAGTCGAGCTATTGTTGTAACTATTGTTGCAACTATTGCAATTACTATTAGAGGGAGTCTTGCTCATGTCCACCCCCGTAAAGGAATGTCAATTGCTTAAACTTCTTGTACTCCTATTGAATCTAGTTCTGATCTACCTGCCATTGACTGTGCTGAAATTACTACTCAAGTTACTACTCAAGTTACTACTATATCTACTAGTGGAGTTACTAGCAATTAACTATTCACATTCCTTTACGGGGGTGGTGACAGCTAGGCTCCATCTACTATTACAACTCTTTAAAGAGGTTGTTCTCGTAGAGAATGAACTCTTGCTATTGCAGAGAGAGTTCTAGATATTGCAAATTGAATTAAAACTAGTACTGAATTAGATATTGATTATACTGTTGATTATACTGTTGCAAGAGGTGCTGCTCTTTTTGAAAGAAGTTTCTCGAAGAGAATTATTCTTTCATTTTGTCAGAGAGGTGCTAGAGTTATTAGAGTTGCTATTTGTATAAGGAGTAGAGGAAGTACTAAAATTTAGCGTAAAGATGATACTAGAGGAATTAATAAAAGAAGTAATAGAGTTAGTGATAGAGTTAGTGATAGAGTTGCTGCTGGGAAAAATAAAATAAAATTTTTAGCGAGTGTGTTGTTATGATCGCGCAGCTAATGTTACTGAAACAATTTAGAAACAAGTTCATGTTGTTTAAAGATCTGTTCTCGTAGAGAATATATCTTTCTATTGTAAAAGGAGATTCTAAGAGAGATAAAGTTAGTGATAAAGTTAATGATAAAGTTAATGATAAAGTTTCTACTAGAAAATAAAATAAAATTTTTGTAGTGCGTAAATTTAAGTGGCTACGGCTCCATACCAATACCCCCGCCCATCCAACTACTTATTGAACTCCCCCTGTCAGACCAAATGACCTTAAACATATTGCTGTTATTATTATTAATTAAATTATTATTCATATGAAAAAGATTATATCTCGTATTGGTTTTGTTGTAGGTGTTACAATGATGTTTAGTGGTGCTATTGTTGGAGTTATTGCTATGTATGTTTCAGATCATTGTCTACTCAATATTGGTTGGGCTGCTATGATACTTGGTCTTGGTGCTACATTAACATGCGATCCTTTATAGTGGTCGCATGTATTATTAATTAATTAAATACTTATAGTTATGGGAGCTGCTAGATTTATATTGCAATTATCTATTAGTATGGTAATTGCAATGATTGCAATTGTATTAGTTTATGTTCATAGTACTAAAGATGCTAGTAAGACACAAGAGTCTAATGTTGTTACTAGTATTGTTACTGATAGTGTACCGAGTTACATAGATGCTACTAGATCATTATCATTGGGTGAAGTACATAGTATTACTACGTATCTTATCAGCGGTGATGATTTTGCTACTGTTGTTCTTACTGATGGTACTGAGTGTTATTGCGATCAAACTATTGCTCGTGATCTTCGTGATGCTATTGATGGAGCTAATGATAAGGAGTTTGAACTGTGGACGAATAACGATAATGAACATGAGATTGTATGTATTAATTGAACGGTTGACATTGTTACGTGGTGTAGCAATGTCAATCTTATATATGCTAATGGGTGTGATCAAATATTCACAAACATACGATTGTTCCGATCTGATACTGTTACTAGGAATACTCAAAGGATTCGCTATATTCAAGAGTGATGCAGAGGATTACTTAGGATTATAAACTTAACAACGATACAGTCAAACCGATTGACATTAAACATATTGAGTGTCAAACCGATTGACATTAAACATATTGCATTATTTTATTATAAACATTAAAAACATTTGAAACCATGAGTAAAGAAAAAGAAACTGTTGTTAGTGAAGTTGTAGTAGCTGACAACGCTGTTGAAGCAACTGAAGCCACTGTTGTAACTGCTAAAGACATTGTTGAAAAAGCTGTTAATGATGCTATTAACGTGCCCGAAGATGCTTCTGCTGCCGGACTATTACCATTGTCGGCTTATTGGGGTAAGGATGCAGATACTGTTACAGACCTTATGTTAGGTCGTAGCGACGTTACTAATCATGCCAATTGCATCATTACTAATGTCGTTGACCGTGATAGTGACAATGGTTTTATGACCATTGTTGTTTCTAAGGGTCTGCCACAGTTTGTTCTTAATGCCGATACTGGTGCTTATGAAATGAGTACTACTCGTAATATCTTTACCAGTCGCATTCAGATTGCAGCCATATTAAAAGGTATGAACGAGACGGTGCTCGCCAAGATTGTCGAGACTGCACCGTTCATGGTTGTCGTATCGGTATTGGAAGGTGCTCGTATCTCCGTGATGTCCAGACTGCTCGCTGCTGGTGAGCAATACATCAATCCGTATGCGTCTAAAGCACCGTCTGAAGTTCGTGTTACCGAACATGATCGTATCGAGTATTTCCCATACGAGCTTAAACTTGGCAACAAGTTCACCGCTCTTGAGAAGATACAACTTGCAATGATGTTCAAGTAGGAGTTAGTAATGCTAGTGGGACAGATAGTCCTGCTAGCATTAAAGCTATCAGTGCTATTCAGCGTGCTTACACAGATACTCTTGCTACGTGTTAGAAAGATACTCTTGCTGTCATCCGACTTATGTTCGTTGTCCGGCAAAGCCATCTGGCAAAGATAATCACGATAGGAAACGACCTAGGACAACTGATAAGCTACTTATAACAACTGATAAACTAATTCATCATGTACACTACTAAAGACATCAAGTCGATAACTGTCCAATCAGTCCATCTTATAATCATTCGTATGAATGATAATAAGAGCTATATAATAGATGATAATGAGCTTGTTGATATGATTAATAAGAAAATATACTTGAAAAAGTGTAGAAAATCTAGAGTTAGTGCTAGAGTAAGTGACGATCTAAAGGCTAGATTAGATGGCTATGAGAGTGAAATAAGAAGTAGAATGAGTAAAAGTGAAGGTAAGTGTGAAGGTAAATGTGATCGAGGTAGTGATTTAGGTGCTGCCGAAGCCGCTCAAGTTTCCTATAATCAAGCCGCTCAAGTTTCCTCTAATCAAGCTACTCAACTTCCTACTCAAGTAGTTAGCGCCCCTTGTTCTCCCTTAGAGTCTAAAGTCTCCGACTTTATCTCTAACTCTTTTTCATCCAATCCTATCAACAGTCCCAGTCCAACTGATAACTCAATTGACAAGCCTATTGTCATTAATACTCCTATTGATACTCCTATTGATACTCCTACTATCTCTGATTGTATTAACACTATTAACACTGACGTTAACACTATTAACACTGGCAACAATAGTTCTAATAGTTATTATTGTAAGATTGATAATAGTATTAGTAGCTCTCGTTGCAATAATGATAATCCTAGTATCTTCGATACTACTCATATCAAAACAGCCAACAGTAGTTCTAAGAGAGTCAATAGTAGTGCTAACAGTACTAATAGGTTTAATAGGTTTAAGAGATTCATTAAGACAATTAAGTCTATATTTAAAACTACTCGTTACAACTGATAAATTTAATTCTTAACAATTTACAATTTATGGAAGATATTACAATTACTCAAGACCAACTATTCGATGCTATTAAGAGAACAATGTCTCTTAATAAAGAATATGTTATTAAAAAGCTAGATAATGATGGAAACTTTATTGTTTTCATTAACGAAGACTTTACTAACTTCTTTATTCTACGTAAATCTCTAGTTGATTATATAGCTACTAAATCTAGTGTTTATGCTAATCTTCAAGATTCTTATAATAAGTTTGTTGAAAGTGCTAAAGAACGTGCTAAAGAACTAATTAATCGTGAAGATGAGATTAAATCATTAAAAGAAGAACTTAAAGTATTAAGAGAAGAAAAGAAGTGCAAGTCTTATGTAGTTGCTAAAGCTAATTATGATGAACTTTATAAAACTCATGAAGAACTTCTTAGTAATCATAATAAACTTATTGATGAATATAAAGGTCTTCAAATAAATTATACTGATCTTAAGAACACTTATGATGAGCTTCAACATATTTCCGATTCTTATAAGAATGATATAGAAATTCTTAGAACTGCTAATAAGAATCTTCGAGCAGCTAATGATAATTATAATCTTATTAAATCTCAAAACGATCAATTTGTTATTAGTTATAATCAACTTGAATCTACTTATAAACATGTTCTTAGTCGAAATGAAGAACTTAATAGTATAGTTAAACATAATAACACTGAGATTACAGTTCTAAGAGATACTGTTGAACAACTGCGTGCTAAGATTAAAACTCAAGATGCTATAATTGAGATAAATAAGGAGAAGATTGAAAAGAAAGATAAAGAACTTCAATCATATAAGAATAGTAATAAACAAGATTAATTTGATCTATGACAAGTTTCGATAATTACTTTATAAAAGTAATGCTAATGTTCATTGCTTTTATTACTATCTGGAATATGTTGCGATCTCATACTAAACTTAGTAATATTCATTGCTTTATTATAGCTATTATAGCTGTTACTTTTACTTCTATTTGTTCAATTATTACTTATAACATTATTCTATCATGAAGATATTACAAAACTCCGATAAGCAACTAGTTGTTGCTATGAAAAATTCTATTACCATACTATTTGATGATAACACTTGTGTTGTTATTAACAAAAATATTATTTGTGCTGCTGCTGATACTTTTGGTAGTTTTAATACTCTTAAACAAGAAATTGCTCGTTATAGTGATGAGTACGATAAAGTCTATAATACTAATCAAGAATTAAAAGATGAAATAGAAACCTATAAAGTTGAAATTAGAAACCTTAGAAACAATTTCGATCAAGTAACTAATCTATGTGATGAACGAGAACGTATTATTAATAAGTGTAATCAAAAGATTATTGATCTTGAAGAGATTATTAAAGACTTAACGAAGGCGAATGAGTATTATATTCGTAAAAAGGATTGTGCCACCCCCGTAAAGGAATGTGATGATAACGATAGCTCTTATCCACCTACTAAAGTTAAGTAATCTTAATAAAGCTCTTAATCTTTAGTATTATCTAAATATTATTCATATACTTGTGCATTATTAAATACTACGAGTTATGGAAGATTATTTAGATGGTGCTATTGGATTTCCTATTTGTGCATTAGGTATAGATGTTGATTATCTCGATTGTGAGATAGCCGATAAATGGAATCGTGGTGAAACTTTATCTGAATCTAATCAAGATTTAGATTTAGATATAGAAACTATTGAAGATTAACTATTAAATAATAATATTATGGCAGATATTTTAGAAACTAAACGTCCAACTATTGCTCAGTGTAAAGCTGAGATTATTACTCTTCGTAACCGTAACTCTGAATTGAATACTACTCTTCATAGTGCTAAAATTACTAGTGAACAGTTACGTATGTCTAATCAATCTTACGAATGTCGTGTTCGTAATCTTGAAGAAGATATTAACAGACTTCGTGCTCGTAATGCTGATCTTGGTAATAAACTTGGAATGAAAGCTGCTAAGAAACTTTATACTACTGTTGGTATTATAGGTTTTGCTTTCATTCTTGGTTTTGTACTTGGTATTCTCATTAAACTCTAACCAGTTTGTTTTATTTATACGCTAGTTAATGCAATTGAAAATACGTCTTGTCAAAGGGTTTTGAAATCTTTTAATTTATGAATTAATTAGCCAATGCTATTAATATTGATAGACTGTGAAGTTAGTCAGTATTGATAGCATTTTTAATTTAAAACTTTATAATATGGAATTAAATACACTTGAAGGTCTTATTGTTACTGCTTCTAAGTATTTGCTAGATAATTATATAATAACTAGTGGAGGATATGAAAGTATTAATATTACTGATCTTCGTAAAGCAGTTGATAATATGAGTGCTAATCCTCATTATAATAATCCTAAAGATCATAGGATGATATTTAGTAATTATCTATTTATTATTAGTAAGATTGCTAATATTATAAATGAAGATATTACTGAATATCTCAAAAGTAAATTAGTATAATTTCTGTTCTATTAATTATGTATGTGTATTATACACTAAGATTCAGTTATAGTAACACGGTCTGTGAAGATAGTGTTATTTTAAATGAACATACTGATGATGACTTATTAAGTTGAAACATTATTCGAGTAATCGTTGAAGTAAGGGAAATCCTCTTCGTAAAATGTCTATGTTTAGTTATATTTTCCTTAGATTAAACTGTTTAAGGTTACTAGTAATACAGTTCGTGAGAATAGTATTACTATTATTTATTTTATCCCATCGGAGTAGAAGCGTCTACTCCTTTTTTATTGATTATTTATTTAAATCATTATATATATGAAAACAACTCATAAACAAATGTTGGAATTTCTATTAATCATTCAACGATTAGTTAGAAAACATTGTACTGATCTTCACTTTTCAGTTTCTACTCAATTTAAAGAATCTGAAAAAGTTCTTAGTTATATTAGTGTTCATGTTATTGTATATAGTTTTAATGGTAATACTATTAAATATAGTAGATCATTTTCATTCTATATTGTTAACGATATTAATGAAAACAATATTACTCTTGATAATTTAAGAGAATATATTCGTTATGAAATAGCGCATCTTAATAGGCTAAGAGAGAACATCAAGCAAGATCCTCTTACGGGGGAAGAATTATAACAATCCATTATTATTAATTATTTAAAACAAACTGGTATGATTAAAAAAAGAATTAGAATTGATCGTAGTGAAAGACTTTATAGTTTAGTAGCTTTTACATTTAACACTATTAATGCTGTTAAGTTGTTGCAAATTGAATCACGTAGAAGAATATCAACTTATGGCAAATCAAATAGAATTTGACGTAGATGGCGAAGGTAGAATAGAAACTACTTTAGCTAATTGTATTATATGTGGTAATAAATCTATTAGTATAGGTACTACTAAATATAATATATGTCATGAATGTACTGAAGTTCTAGAATCTGGTAAAAACTGTCTTGTTATTGAAGATCTTTATCACGATGATCAAAAGGTAATAGGTGGTAGAGCTATGATTCTTGAATCTGCTGCTATTAAAGCTGAATCCCCTATTGTTGTAATGTCTAAGAAGGAATTCGAACAATTATATAAAGTCTATATATCTAAAATGAATTAGTTATGGAAATAGATCTTTATGATTATATTTATCCAGATGGAGTAGTAGATGTTCGAGTAGGTGAATACAAAGCTGTTATTAGTAATGATTTTGCTAATAACAGCTTTATTATTATATTTACTGAACCTATTCCTAATTTAGTAGCTAGAAAATTTGAGATACCACGTATTATCGATCCTTCTGCTGTTGATATTAAAGGATATAAAATAGTTAGTATTTATCCTCGTGTTGGAACATTTATTATTGATTGGAATAGACTTAAAAAGATAAAATAATGAAATTCAATTTTACGCCTGTTAATGAAAAGAATAAAGTTGCTCGTGAACGAGTTGTTGAGAAACTTGTTGATGGTACTATTATTCTTGATGGTAATACTTACAGATTTAAAAATGTAGGTAATACTATGGTTCTCCCACTAACAAGACGCTCGTATTCTTGCGAAGGATTTCGTACTATATTTGCTAAGTTCTTAGATAAGAATGGTAAATATATTAAAGTAATACGTAGTAATGGTTTTAGTGCTCCTAAATGTTATATTCCATTTAAGCCGGGAATTAAAGTTCGTGGTTATATTCGTATTGAAGATAATATCCAAAAATTTGATTTAAGAGATAATGGATTTAACTAAATATACTGATGCTAATAAAAGCAGTAGTGTAATAGCTTCCTTTACCAAAGATCAACTTAACGCCTATACTCATTTAATTGATTTCATTAATCGTGGATTCGATGAAAATGATTATAGGCGTGCTCTTATTGGTAGTGCTGGAACAGGTAAAACTTATATGATTAAAGAAGTTATTAATAAATGTAATCTTTCTAATTCTACAATAGGTTTATCTGCTCCAACACATAAGGCTGCTAGAGTTTTAAGTAATTCTACTAATATTAAAACTTCTACTATTGCTAGTGATTTAGGTTTTAGATTAAATACTGATCTTGAAGATTTCGACATTAATAATCCTCCTTTTGATCCATTGGGTGAAAAGAAGATTAAAGGTTATCGTCTTTATATTATTGATGAAGCATCTATGATTGGTAAAAGTCTTAAAGCTTATATTGAGAACGAATGCAAATCTAACGGATGTATGATTATCTATATGGGAGATAGTTCTCAGCTTCCTCCTGTTAAAGAAACAATTAGTCCTTGTTTACGTGGTATTAAGTATTATGAACTTAATCAAATTGTTAGACAAGAAGAAGATAATCCTGTTAGTTATCTATTAAAGTTACTTAGATACGATATTCAACATAAAACTTGGAAGTTCTTAGAACATATTAATGCTAATAGATTTAAATTCGATTTAAGCGAATCAAAAGGTTATTATACTTGTGGTTTAAGTGAATTTCAATCATTGGTTATTGATGGTTTTAATAATGAAGAGTTTACAACTAATGTTGATACTTGTCGTCTTGTGGCTTATACGAATAAAGCAGTTAGTGATTGGAATAAGTTTATTAGAACTAATATAATTCAAGATTCAGAACGTGCGGCACTTACTCGTAACGATCTGATATTGTCTTATGTTACATTAGTAAATGAATTCAATGAGGCTGTTATTACTAATTCTGAAGATTATATAATTAAGAATATTGCTAATTTCACAAATAAAGATGGTATTAAAGGATTTACTGTTAAGTTTGTTAAAATCAATGGTGGAGAATCTACTAAACCTTTGTTTGTTGTAGATCACAATGATAGAGCAAATATTCTTCTTTATTATAAACTTTGTAATGAATATATAGATGCTGCTAAATCTGCTCCTGCAAGTTCTCGTCGTGCTCGTTGGAAACTATATTATGAATTTAAAGAACGTAATCTTCTTCTTGCTAATATACTTGATAAGTATGGTAAGATTAAGTTCTATCGTGATTTAGATTATGGTTTCGCTATTACTTCTCACAAAGCTCAAGGTAGTACTTTCAAAGATGTCTATGTAGATATTAATGATATTGTCTTTATGGCTAATGGTAGTCCATATGGCGATATTGATAATACTCTTCGTAGATTATATACTGCTTGTAGTCGTTGTAAAAATAGATTATTCTTATGTTATGGGTGGTAAATATTGTGAAGATTGTGCTTATCGAATAATTAACGAGAAGAATCATTATATAAAAGGAATAGGCAATAAACAAAGTAATAAGATAATCGTATTTCCTCATCTTGGTTTTAGTGATACAACTATTATTAATAGTGAGGCATTTAAACAAATTAGTGGGTTATATAATACTCTCTTTGATAGAAATATCTTAGATGATTATTATATAACCTGTTTTGTTAAATGTCCTATTAGTATTAAACATCCTATTGATGTTATGACTAAAGCAAGATGTTATAATTATCTTCGTGAAGAATTTACTAGTAACAATTATAATGTTCTTATTCTTCTAGGTAATGCTTGTTCTTTAATTAATGTTCGTCCTCATTCGACTAATAACGTATATTGTAATCATACAGGTCATCATGTCTTTGTTAATTATAGTCCTTTTGTTATTCGTTATGATCTTCTTAAAGATTCTTATATATCAAAATTTACTAGTATCTTTAAAGCTATCGCATATAACAACTTGAAAGAATTTATAATTAAAGACTTATGAAAGCTCTTGCTTATGATATTGAAGTTACTCGTAATTACTTTGGTGTTTGTTTCGTTGACTTAAATCATTATCTAGAAGTATTTAAAGATTGTGTCGATGACAAACAAGAAGCTATTCCTCTTATAGATAAGATATCTGTTGCTGAAATCAAGAACCGATTAGCTACTGTGAGACGTTATAGATTTAGTATTTTTGAAGATGATGATTCTGAGTTATATCCTTTATTAAATTGGTTGCAATATCAAGCTGATTACTTCGGTTATAATAATAATAAATATGACCGTCTTATGTTAAGTGCTTTACTTATGTATTATAATCAATTTGATAAACCTAGTAAACTTATTGAGTTTCTATATGATACATCACAAAGAATTATTCGTAATTCTGATAATGATGTTCTATGGCAAGATAGTTTTACTAATATGTTAATGAAGAATCGTCTTAACTTTCGTGATTTAGACCTTTTCCAAATCTTTAGATTAGATCATTTTCATAAAAGTCTTAAGCAAACTTCTATTAATATTAAATGGTATAATCTTCTTGAATATCATATGCCTCCTATTAGTGAACTTGATGTTAACTATTACTATCGGTTAACAGAGAATAGAGGTCTTTCTATTGAACAACTAAATAGATTATATCGTAATTCTTTTGAGCGTTATCTTCATCCTGCTTGGAAAAAAGAAATGGAAGAGTATAACGATAATGATGTATTCATTTGTTGTGAGCTAGTTCGTATGAATCAAGAAGAGATTCGTTTAAGATATATGATTAGCAAAGAATATGAGATTAATGTTCTTTCTGCTAGTCGTAGTACAATTGCTGATAAAGTTATTGTCAAACTATATAGTAAGTTTACTGGTTTTCATCCTAAACGATTTATTGATACTAAAACTATCCGGAGAAAAATAGAAGTTTCCGAAATCTTGTCAGATAAGATTCAATTTTCAAGCCCACAGTTGAACGATCTACTTCAATCCTTACATTCCCTTGTCCTTAGGGGAGAAAAGGGCGAATTCGAGCGCACATTCACTTATGCAGGCACTTCCTATACCCTCGCAACTGGCGGTTTGCATTCTAATGAAATACCCGCTATTTATGTTGCAAATGATAAACAAACTATTGTTGATAGGGATGTAGCTAGTTATTATCCGAATCTTATTCGTAGTCTTAAAGTATGTCAGAAACACCTTAATCCTAAAGCATGGTTTCGTATTGCCGATACTATTGTCGATGAACGGTTAGAACATAAACATTTAGCTAAAGATAAATCTCTTAATCTTATTCAACGTATGAAGCATACTACTGCTGCTGCTTGTCTAAAGATTGTAGCTAATGCTGGAATCTTTGGTAAAATGGGTAGTGAGAAATCATTTCTTTGTGATAAGAAAGCAATGTATAAAGTTACTATTAATGGACAATTGTTTCTATTAATGCTAATTGAAAGACTAGAAGATGCCGGAATTCATGTGATAAGTGCTAATACGGATGGTATCGTAACTATTGTTCCTAAAGGTCTTGAAGAGACTGCTGACAATATTTGTCATTGGTGGGAAAAACATCTTGGTCTCGAACTTGAATTTACTCATTATAGTAAATATGTTACTGAAGGCGTTAATAGTTATCTAACTGTTAAAACTGATGGTAAGAAGAAGTTCAAAGGAAGAATGAATCCTAAGATGTATCTCGAAGATTTATCTAAAGGTTATAATTCTCCTATTGTAGCTAAAGCTGTTACTGAGTATTTTATTAATGGAACTCCTGTTATGGAAACTCTTCGTAATAGTAAGTCTATTCTTGATTTTTGTCGTACTCAAAACGTTAATCGTAAGTATTATATTGAATATACTCATGTCGTAGATCATAAAATGATTGTCGAAGAAGTTCAAAGAAATACTAGATTCTACGTTTCTCTTACGGGGGGGTCGCTCATGAAGGTAGAAGTATTAGGTTGGGATGAAAATAATCAACCTAAACTTAAAAAGAGTTCTCTCTGTGCTGGTCAACGAGTTACTGTATGTAATCTTGTTGAAGATAAGGATATATCTGAACTAAATATTAATTATCTATATTATTATAATGAATGTATGGCTATTATTGAACCTATTGAACAATCACGTAATAATAAAGGTAAAGGCAAACGTTTAGTAAAGAAATATTATGGAATGCGAAATACATTATTTGATTAATTATGGAAAGTAATAAACTAACTGTTGAAGAATTTGCTCGTAATAATCTTGGTAAATCTTTTAAAACATTTGATAAAGATTATATTATTCCTTTTGAAACAGAAGCTATGATTGTAGGTTATAGTTCTTTTAAACAATTTCTTATTTGTTCTGTTACAGAATTTGGTGGTTGGAGACGTTTTGATGAAGATGATATACTTCTTGTTCATAGTCCTCTTAATTATAGTTATTTTTATATGACTCATACTGAACTTATTGCTAGAAATTTATTATGATAACTATTGAACAAATATGTAGTCTTAATCTTGGTAAAGAGATTGACTACTATAGAGATTATAAAGTTATGGTAGTAGGTTATAATAAAAGATTTAATTTTATTATTTGTTCTTGTACTAAAGATGATGGTTGGACTGAAATGATAGATTCAGATACTATTCTTATTCAAAGTCCTCTTAATGTTTCGTTTTTCTATATTACACCGAAATATGAATATTATCGAATGCAACTACAATTACCATGAAAAACAATGTAGAAGAAATATATAATGAAGCTGCTGATAAATGGCGTAATGCTTCTGGTATTGGAAGTATTATTCTAACGCAGCCATTAGATATTATTAAACTTGCTGTTCATATCTTAGATAAGATGATTATAAAATCACCTAATCTATTGGTTATGATAATATGTGAAAACCTAACTGATCGAGCTAATATTCTTTATGCTATTGAAAATACTTCTGTTAATAGTGAAACTTATAAGAAGCTAATTGCTGAGAAATACATTAACGTATTCACTAGAGATTATATTGAAAAGTCTACTTATCGAGGAATTAATAAGAAAGATCTTCTTATTACTATTAATGTTACTAAATTTAAAGGTATCATTGAGAGATATGAAGGTGCTAGTTGTTTTAAATATAAATTAGTTCTAACTAATGAAATAGATAAAGTTGCTAGTAATGCTGTTCTTATGTATCAATTTGCTCCGAAAGTTTATTCGTTAAACTATTCGTCTTTGTTGAGCAAGTCGATTAATTCCCCCGTAAAGGAATACCAAATCGGATGTACTCTTAGTCAACCTGATCAAGAACATTATGATAAATGTACTAATTACATTAATGATAGTGTTAATATATTCGGTGATTTTAATAAGATAGAAGAATGTCGTGTAGGTAATCGTGAACTTAATTTATCTGCTGAGGCATGTCGTACTCTTGTTGCTGAATATAATGGTTGGCGTCCTGTTATGGATATGTCCGATATAATGGCTAAACGTCTTGATGATCTTTATAATCCTATTGCTCTTGGTGAACGTGTTAATCAAGTTTATAACATTATGCGTGAAAGACGTAATCTTGTTACTGATAACATTGTTAAACTAGAGAAGATATTAGAGATCGTTAAGGCTAATCTAGGCAAGAAGATTCTTATAGTCTCAATGCGTGGAGAATTTGCTAGTAAAGTTACTGACTACATCAATAGTAATGTTGAATGTACTGGTAAATCAGTTCCTACTAATGGAGAAATATTTGATACTAATATCAAGTTTCTTCAATACGACTATTGCGGTAATTACCATAATGATATGGAAGGTATTCCAGCTTATGATAAATTTGGTAAACCTAAGGTTTATAAGAGTGGAAAGAAAATAGGTCAACCTATTATAATGCAGGCTAAAGCACAACGTTCACAAAATTTAACATTGTTCAACGATGACTGCATACGGGTGCTATCTGCTAATAATTCGATAGATACTGATTTCAATGCTATCGTAGACCTTGTTATTTTCACTTCTCCGATGTGTTATTCTCTAAGAGATATAAAGTATCGGATACCGAACTTATCGTTTAGTACTGAACCTAATATTATATATAAGGTATATGTGATAAATTCAATCGAAGAAAAGAAACTTAATGAGACGAAAGGAGGAAAGAACTATGAAATAGTTAAAGATTGTGAAAACGATGATATAGCTATTGATTTTTGAAGTGATACTATTGTTATTCAAACAAAAAGTATTATCTTTATAATGTAATAATAAAGCGAACCTTGAAATAATGGAAGAAGTAGAAAAAGAACGTAGTGTTCAAGTTTCTAGTAGAACTAATGAAATAGTTAGTCCTACTGTTAATAATCTCAATCTTTTAAATCCCGAAGAAAGAGGAAAACTTGAACTGTATCTTAAATCTATTATGGGAAGTGAAAAGTGCGGTATTAAATCAATGGCTGATGGTTTAGCTATATTTAGTAGAGCACAAGACTTAGGTTTACCTTTTACCAGTAGTATTGAACATATTAGTGCTATCAATGGTAAAACCGTAATAGATGTTCATTTAATCAAAGCATTGTTACTAAAGGCAGCTATAACATGGGAGTGTACAAAAGATTATGTAGCTCAGTACGAATGTACTGATGGTAATAATGTTTATATTGATGGAAAGATACCCGATTACTGTAAGCGTTTTACCACTAAGAAAGAAGCTCTTAAATACACTGCTGAACAAGATGGCGATAGTATAGGTGTTTATCCTGTTAGATATTATCAAGACTATAAAGGAAACATTTATAAAGAGTATCAAATGAATGCTAGTTTTGGTATTTCAGTTAATGCTGAAAGTGCTGCTAAAATTCAAGCAGAAGGCAAAACTCCTGTGTTTCGTATAGCTCATATTCCAGTAGATTATATCACCGAATATAAATTTACTAGAGTCATCGACAATCGTATTATTGAAGCTACTAGTCATTTCAGTTACAGTGAAGCTGTTACTGCTGGACTTTTAGGTAAAGATACATATAGTAAATATGCTCGAATCTTAATAGGACATAGAGCATTTACTTATGGTGCTAGAGATATTGCTGCTGATGCTCTTCTTGGATGCCAAGAAATGACAGAGGCAAAGATCATGAATAACATTCCGCTAGAAGAAGCGGACGTTATACCAATTTAATTACTATTAGATGTCTTACTAATAGTGATTATAGATTTGAAATTAGACAAGATAAACCAATGAGCGTAATGCTCAATAATTAATTAATTATATAACTTTTAAAATTTTAAAATTATGGGACTTCAATTTGGAATGAAAGCAATTCAGAGTGGTAAAAGAATAGCATCTGGTAACAATGAACCGACATTGGTTGCTAACAGTACTAAAGCTCGTTTTACTATTGCAGGTATCGTAAGCCGTACTATGGGACTTGTTTCCGGTGATTATGTACAGTTTATCAGTAACATTCCGTCTATTGACATGGCTATTGCAGAACGTGATTCTGAAATCGTTGCATGGTGCGAAGAAAACGGTGTTGAACTGGGTACTGATGCAGCCCGTGCAGCTCTTATCAAAGAATTTGGTTCTTATGCTATTTGTAAAGGTGTTCCGATGTACGAGAAAGACGGCAAACGCAAAATGGTTGGCGTTCGTATGACTGACGAACAGAAGCAAGTATCTTTCGACATGAACAAAGCCGCTATTGCTCAGGCGGTTGGTAAGTCTATTGACGAAGTTACTATCGAAGATTATAATCCAGTTACAGAAGGTTTCACAGGTGCTAAAGCGACTTCTACTTCTTCTCTTACTGGTATCGGTCTTCCTCTTGGTTTCTCCGACATCAATATGTGGAACGAACTGAAAGAAGATCTTGGCGATGCCGGAGAAGATTACAATCGTGTTTATAAAGTTAATCTTAACGAACCGATTGAATGTGAAGTTGAGAACGGTAAAGAAGGTGAAGGAAGTGTTACTGTTGTAACTGCTTATCCATTCACTTTTGAATCTGACGAAGAACCTACTCGTAAGAACGTTAAGAAATAATCTACTTATTCTATTCGCTCGTTACATTATAAAAAGACTGCTAAGTGTAAAAAACTTAGTAGTCTTTTTTATTGTTTGCAATTTTTCTTTTTATTATATTTGAACACTTTTGACAACATATTGCCAAGCCTGTACAACTTGGTAGTATTATTATTAATCTTTAAATAATTAATTTTATGAGTACTCAAAAAGAAACTGTTGAAGAAGTAAAAACTGGTGTTGAACAAGCTGCTAATGCAGGAACTCCTAAGAAACGTCGTAGAGGTATTAGTAATGATACTCGTTCTACTTCTCGTTTGAAATTTTCTCACAAAGACGTTAGAGTTAATGGCGTATTCTTAGGTCATTTGAAAGTCTACATGAAGTGGGTAACTTTTGGAGAAGATGCTAAAGGTTCTCCTTCTTTTATTGGTAAAGCTGTTCCTCAGCTAGTTATTGAATTCTCTTCTACTCACACTAAAGAATCGGATAAGCGTTACAATACTCACACTATCTTTGCTCGTGAGTCTAATGCAGATAATATTCCCGGTGGTGCTAAGTATAGATTCATTGAGAATGATTTCCAAATGATCAAGCATGTTCTTGATGTTATTGTTCTCAAAGGTCGTGAACTTACCGAAGCAGAAGAAGATGCTCTCGAACTCGGTTATGAAGATTTCGATGAAAACGGTGCTTATGAACCTGTTGAAACAGACGAAGTTATTAAGGCTTGGGCAGTTCTGTTCGAGAACATTGTTAACATGATTGAAACAGGTGGTAAAGACGGTAAGTCTGCATTGCTTAATGAAAAGGGCGAACCTCGTTTATTCTGGGCTAAGATGTACCGTTATTACAAACAGAATGGTGAATGGGTTCCTGCTGCTTATGGAAGTAGTGTTGAAGGAGATCTTGTATTCCCTACTTATGTTAAGGAAGGAATCTTTGAAGAAGCATTCCTTGACGCAAATAAACAAGTAATTCCTTCTAAACGAGTTAAACTCGATGAAATCCGTGAATCTATTATTCCTATGGAAAATGTTACTCGTAAGAAACCTAACATGGCAGGTGCTCCATCTATTAGTAATATTCCTGTTGGTGGTGGTATTATTCCCGGTGCTCCTATGATGCCGGGTGCTCCTATGGCTGCTCCTTCTGCTCCTTCTCAATTTGATGGAGTATTTAATGGTGATGCCAATGGAGATGATCTTCCGTTCTAATCTAATTATTTAATCGTTAATAATGAAGCCCAATAGTTAATCCTTCTATTGGGCTTTTTCATCTAGTTGCTATGCGTAGAGGAATAAAAAATAACTTATCAGTTAATTTTATATTATCTAAAGTAAGTCAAGAACTTATAATGTCTAGGTATTTAAATATACCTATTGATGTTATAAATGATTGTGTCGTTAACAATGTTCTTATTTGTTCTCCTTTACGTGTCGATAATCATCCTACATTTGGTTTTGCCTATAATGATAAACATAAGCTTAAAGCTCGTGATTTTAATGGTATGTTTTGGGGTGATTGTTTTGATGTTGTTGCGTACGTTCTAAGTTTTACTACTGGTCGTCAAATCAATGTAAATGTTAAAGCAGATTTTTATTATGTTCTCAAACATATTGCTTATACTTTCCGTAATATTATATATAACGGTGAAGTAGTTGAAGAAAATGAAGTGCTGCTTAAAGAAACTATTACTCGTATTAAAAATAGTAAAGCTGTTATAGAACTAGTAATTAGAGAATGGAACGAAAATGATAAGAAGATATGGTCTAAATGGGGAATATCTTTGCATTGGCTAAATACTCATTTTGTTGTTCCTGTTGATCAAATGTATATTAATAGATTTTGTCAGCCAGAACCAAAATATAATTATCGTACTAATGACCCTTGTTATGGTTATATTACTGGTCTTGATAGCAAAGGAATATATAATATTGAGTGTTATTTTCCTTTGCGAGATAGAACTAAAGGAGACGTTAAGTTCATTACTAATCATAATGGCTTAGTTGGTCTTCTTAATCTTAATAAGCCTAAGTACGATATAATTATTGTTACGAAGTCATATAAAGATAATCTTGCGTTAGATAGTTGGCTACACTCCTTCCCTTTACGGGGGAAGTTGTCAGATGCCCTAATAGGAGTTATTAATGTTACTTCTGAAAGTTATGTTCTTAAACCATTTGAATATGAGTATCTCCAATCTAAACTTAATGATAATGGAATTATTATTAGTTTCTTTGATATGGATTTAACTGGTGTTCGTGGTGCTCGTCGTCTTAGAAAAGAATATGGTATTATTCCTATTCTCATTCCTAGAATTTATGATGCTAAAGACTTTTCAGAACTAATAGAAAAGTATTCAAAGGAAACAATTAACAGGTTTATAGAAGAAACCGAAAAACTATTCGATTATGAATAATGGAGAAATTATTATAGACTTGAATAAAGTCAAAACTCTTAATAGGATAGTTGTAAATAGATATGGTCGTAATGAAGCTATTTACAGCTATCTTTATATGTATCCTCTTAGTGATATAGAAGAAAGTTTTATTGATGAGATTAAACGTAAACTCAAAGAAGATGTTAATGCGAATACTCGTATTAAACTTACAGATGGTATTATTATAAGCATTTCTGATATTAAAGTTTATGGTGAAGTTGATCTTAATGATGCTAGTGATTGCCAAACAATTAAAGAATTGCTTTCTAAAGAAATCTATGAATGTCATCGTATTCCTAAAACATTCGATTATAAGAATAATACTTGTACATCTAAAGGAAACTTTATTCAATGGACAGAAACAACTGATTATATAAAAGCGTTTCAGTATTATCATTCTCGAATTGGTAAACCTAAGAAGATATTAATCGTAAAACTAAGTAAAGATGGCGCTAGACGGTCGTAATGCTTTCAGTTATAAATTAGATGCTAGCGATATTCGTATGATTGAATATAATGCTAATAGTAAAGGTAGAGTTAATTATATACGAGAACTTCTTGCTGAGATTGATCTACCTAATTATCGTTATCTTCAAACTATTCATTTTGGATATAAGTATGATATGGCTGCTCTTGTTTATCTTGGTTATGATAAGAAACTGCTTCAAAAAGTACATGAAGCTAATCTCGAATACGAAATAACTAATCCTCCTATTATATATGATAAAACTAAGCCAAAGCCAGTTAAACTTAAACGTACTAAGGGAGAAGGTAAGCGTGTTTGTGCCACCCCCGTAAGGAAAGGAGATAGTGATATTGTTCGTCTTATAAAGATAGAAGATAACACTGCTCTTAACGTTTCTCGTGAAACTGCTGTTGCTTTGTTTAATCAATTTAATGGTAAATATAGAATTGAAGAATTATGATTGATACTAAAGAAATTACTCTTTATAAGCGTAACGCCAAAGGACAACCAATCTTTTGGACTGCTAAAGTTATCGGAAATAAAATACAACTTAATTTCGGTATTGTTGGCAAACAAGGAACTACTTGTGATTATATTCCTCCTAGAGGTGTTGAGAAAGAATGGAAAACTATTGTTGCCGCTAAACGTAGAGAAGGTGGTATGGAATTATCAGAAGTTAGAGATGAAACTCCTAATATAATTAATGTTCAATTATATTCTTATCTTGATACTTATCTTCCTAAGTACAATACTACTAATGAAGGTTTTGTTCTTCCTCAACTTGCTAAAATCTATGAATTTGATCGTGAAGAAAGATTCTTTGGTCAGACTAAAATAGATGGTGTTCGTGCTAATGTTTCTGCTTATATGACAAAAGACGGAATGTTCTCTCAACCGAAGTTAAGATTTCGTAGTAGAAAAGGTCTTGAATATAAATGTCCTAACTTGGAGATTTACTTGTTGCAAATGTTGCCAAAAGCAGTATTGCAAAAAATGATAGATGAAGATTATGTTCTTGATGGAGAATTATATATTCCAAATCAAGGACTTAATAATGTTCTTAGTGCCGCTGAGAATCTTACTAATCCTCTTAATCAACTTCTTCAATTTTGGTGTTATGATCTAGCTATTGAAGATATGCCTCAACATGCTAGATTAGAATTTCTTAATAAACATTTTAGTCGTTATAAAGTTCCTAATTATACTCATCCTAAACTTCTTCGTAGTTATCATCTTAATAACAAGGTTCGTTTTGTTCTTTGTAATAACTACGAAACTAGTAATGATGAACAAATTATTCAATATCGTAATCTATTTGTTAAAGGAGGTTTTGAAGGAATTATTCTTCGTAATCCTAATTCTTTCTATCAATTTGGTAAGCGTAATACTGCAATGTTTAAGTGTAAACCAATTCTTGATGGAAAGTTTAGGATTATTGATATTGTTCCCGAAGGAGCTAAACGTCCAGAATTCTCTAAGTTTATTCTTCAAAATGATATTAACGAAGAGACATTTGAATGTATGCCAGTAGGTGTTTCCGACATTCGTAAAATGTATCTTAGTAATCGTGAATCTTATATAGGTAAGATTGCTTTTGTTGAATATCGTACTAGATCGGGAGTTAAACAAGTTCCTGCTCATGCTAATGTGATTAGAATTGAAATATAATAACTATTAATATGATATACAATTATGAAGTAATAAGTAGTTCTAAATTAGATCGTTCTAAATCTTATATTGATTTTAAGAAACGACAACTTTTTATTAAAGGCATTAGATTACCTACTCGAAAGTATTATATGTATCTTAGGAAACTAGACGTAATGTCTAATCTTAATATAGTTTATATTGCTTTCGTTAAAGACAAAGTAAATTCTGCTTGTAGACTAATTACTCGTTCTGATTTCGGTTATTATAAAGTTGACTTCTCAGAAGTATTTGATGAATTCAATATTAAAGCTGATGTTAACGTTAACTTTAAACTCGAAGAATCAGATGATATGATAGAAGTCTATGAAATTATTATTTAAGGGTTGATTTAATTAAAGTTTGCTGCTCGGTATTTGTTGTGAAACAAGTATCGAGCTTTTTCTTGATGTGTGCTTACCTCGTAAAGAGTAGGTATTGAATTAAGTGCTGTTATTAGTGGTAAAATAAATACTAACTCGAACGAAAATCTCACAGATAATAGTAGCACAACTTTCCAGTATCTACATTCCTTTACGGGGAAGTCTCACATAGACCCACTTTTCTTCGCCTCTGTACGATTTTATATAGCGAGATGAACAACTATATTATTTTCGCATTGCGTTCAACAGAGAGGCTAGAATTACGTCAATTCATAAATAAAATAATTAAGATTTTACTATATGTTGAACTAATTATTAATTATATTAGTATAAACATTTATTAAGTTATGGAACAGAATAGAAAAGATTATATTGTAATTAGACGTCCTGCTAAATCTATTTGTCCTATTTATCTTGTTATTAGTAGAGAACATCTTAGTAAATACGTTGATAAATATCTTGATGGTAAGATAGAACGTAATCCTAATCTCAGTGCTTTCGAAGATTTATTTAATTATATTGCAAGTCGTAGACGTAAATACAATTTTGTATCTGCTGCTAGACGTGCTCGTTATCTTAATACTAAAACTAATTATTACTAATGTCGCAAGTACAAACTGTAAAAGTCTACGCTGAAATAAAAGGTTTTCCTAATTATAGCGTAGCTCCAGATGGAGAAGTGTTTTCTATTAATAGAGGAAAACTTCTTAAATGGTATCGTGGAAAAGGTTGTGAAAGACCTCATGTTACACTGTTTAATAATGGTGTAAGTTCTAAGCTATTCGTAGCTACTCTTGTTGCTAAAGCATTTGTTCCTAATCCTAAACCTAATGTATATAAGTACGTTAGATATAAAGATGGTAATAGTGCTAATAATCATTATACTAATCTTGAATGGTGTCGTAATCAAACAGGAAGTAAATATTATGTCAATGTTAATGCTATAAATAAAAAATAGATATGATTGAAGAAGCTAATTATTCTCTCGAAGCTGTTATTGATAAACTAAAAGAAAAAGATGTTAAGACACAACTTCATATTCTATTTGGTATTATTGATTATCTTAAGGATACTAGAGTAACTATTGAAGATCAATATAATAATGCTAGAACTAGTTATTTAAGATGTCCTAGTATTATTAATAATTATATTAAGGCTATGTTCTTATATAATAATTTTCATACGTTATCTATGTATATTGAATATCTAGATTCTTATCTTGAAGAACTAATATGTAAAGAGAAATGATACTTGCTACTAAAAGTGAAGAAATAATCTTTCAGAGAACTGTAAAAGGTAGTAATATATTTACTCCTATTGTTGTTGCTTATTTTTCTGTTAGTGATCATATTATAGAGCTTAGTTGTTCTGAAAAAGGCAATTGGCGAGGACGTTATGATAAAATAGTTAATGGTATAACCTTTAAAGGTAAATATGGTGTTACCGTTATTACTAATGAAGGAGATGGTTGGAAACGCAGTATTGAATTAGATAAACTGTGTGATTCTCATGATGAAGCTATTAAATATATTAAATCATTAAAAAAATAAATAATTAATATGAATAATAATTCACGCGAAGGTTATCTTTATGCCGATGCATTTAATGATAATCCTCTTGAATTAGTTCTTCCTCCTACTAAATATAAAGGAAGTTCTACTAAATCCGGTGGTAATTTTAAAGAAATTGCTAAGAGACATAAACGTAATAAGAATAAGAAAACTCATAGGAATGCAAAACGGTGAAATAATTCCTGCTCTTATTGCTAGAATAAGACAGAATAATACAGATAATGTAGTTATTCGTAGTAAACTATATAATCTTTTGAATGATGTTACTAAAAGTTTGACGATGTTATGATAGCTTGTCCTTATATTGTAGACTTTCAAAAGATGTCTAATGAAGAAGTACTTGAACATTACTATTTAAGTATCGGTGCTGATAGCCTTTGGAATGCTCGTGAGCTTATTATGAAAGCTATTAATGAACAGAATAAATTAATTAACGAAGACTATAATGAAAAATTTAAAGAAACTAGCAAAGAAACTATTAAATATAAAAAATAAAGAAGTTGTTCCTAAATGTTCTAATTGTGAACACTGGGGAACTATGAAATGTCCTAATAGTCTTTATTGTTATTCTACTGAAACAAAACCATTTTTTAAACTAAAACAACATGAGTAATAATCTATTTGAAATTAGTTCTGAATTGCAGGATATTATTTTGCAACTCGAAGAAGGCGAAGCAACTGATGAACTTATTGAAAAACTAAGAATCTCAGAAGATCATCTTAAAGAGAAGTTAGACAGTTACGTAAAAATTATTAGACGTTACAGTAATGATGTTAATGAATGTAAGGCTGAGAAAGATCGAGTTAATCAGATTCAAAAGACTCGTAGCAATACTGTTGAAAGACTCAAAAATCTAGTTCTTGATGCAGTTCTTATGTTTGGTACTACTAGTAAGTCTGGAAACAAAGTAATTGAAGCTCCTACTTATAAACTATTTAGCCGTAATACTAATAGTTATAGTCCTAAAGATTTTCTTATTGCTGATATAATTAAAGAATTTTATTATTGTATTGGTGAATATCTAGACGAAGTTTCTACTCTTGATAGTCTTGATTTAGAATTCTTAGCTCAAGTAATTTCCGCTCAATTAACTGCATATAAGATTGCTGATTTAGAAGCTGCTAATCAAAGTTTTGATAGAGACGAAATAGGTGTTAGCGTATCTAAAGACGATCTTCTTGCTATTCCTACAGAAATTACTATTAGTATTTCTTTAAGTGATCTTGCTAAAGAAGAAAATCTTCCTCTCGTTAAATGGATTAATGAACATCAACATAAAGTAGATACTGTTCATAAAGTTACTTCATCTCTAATTAAATCTCATCTTGATATGAATGCTAACTTACATATTTATAGTGTTGAAACAAAAACAAGTTTAACTATTAAATAAAGTACTATGCTAGAAGTAGAAGGTTGGGTTGAAGAACTTATTAAAAAGATTATGGATACTTATGGCTGTAACCGTTGTGAAGCAATGGAAGCGATAAAAGAATACATATATTAAACAACTTATTAAATAACTTATTATGAACTTTGATTATAGAAACACTGCTTATAAATATAAGACTGGTGGTATTCCATGGAGAGGAAAGATTGGAATAGATATTTCCGATTGTACTACAATGAGTGAAGCTATTCAGAAAGCTAAACTTAATTACACAGTTGCTAAATGTCCTATTGCTGCGCAGATGGAAGCTCTTCCTAATGGAGTTAATCGTGACGGTTCTCTTATTCCTAATATCGTTAATGGATATGAATTCGTTACTATTCCTACTGAGTTTGCTACTTATCGTACCGATGCTAACATTCCTCTTGGGAAAGTTAAAAGTCGCTACGAAGTAGTTCAAAACGAAGTAGCTTTTAACTTCTTCAATGATGCTATTGGAAAAGATGTTCAACTAGATAGAGCTGGATACTTTGGATATGGTCAGAAGATATTCTTATCAGCTAAGATAAATCAAGAAATGCAAATCGGTAATATCAAAGATAGTATTGATCATTACTTTGTATTTACTAACAGTCATGATGGAGGTTCTACTGTCCAAATGATGATAACTCCTATTCGAGTTGCTTGTATGAATGCTCTACATTCTGCTCGATTAAGTGCTAATATATATCTATCATTTAGACATAATCAAGGAGTTAATGCTAAAATACTAACTGTTCCCGAAATACTTGGTATTGCAGACAAGCGCGTTGAAGAAGAAAAAGAAATGTATGCTGTTATGTTTAATACTAAAGTATCAGACATAGATGTTAAGAAATATCTATCAATGACTTTCCTTACGGGGGAGGAATTTGAAATTGTAGACGAGAACAACTTGTACGAACCATTATTCAAGAAAGACTTCGTAACGTTTGAACAAGTTGGTCTTAGTAAACAAAAACTTGGTATTCTTTGTGACATTAATGAATATTATCATTCGGGTATTGCTCAAAGTCAAATTGCCGGAACTGCTTACGGTGCTTACAATGCTGTTACTGGATATTTCAGTAATGTTAAGCAATACAAGAATGAAGAGATTCGTCTGAAGAATACTGTATTTGAAGGTGATTTCAATATTGGTGTTAAAGCTCTTAATTATGCGCTTGATGCTGTTTGGGATTACTAGCCAAATGTTCTTTATACAGCTTCCAATGTTATTCATAGCATTGGAAGCTATTATGCAATTTATTATATTTAATAGCAGAAGAACAGTTCCTAGTGAAACAACATTATTAATGTTACTAACTATATTCTTGTTATATTATGTTCCAGTTATTAATATAATAATGTTTGTATGTAGCGTTATTATGTTTATTAAATATATAAATGGCGAGATATGAAGAATAAAAAGAAAGTAAGAACTTGTGGTAATTGTGTTCATTTAGTAAAGAGAGAAAAAGGTTGTTTCTATAAACATTATACATGCTTAGAAAGAAGTAACGATACTATTATTACTTCTTGTTATAGAAGACCTAGTACTCCAACTGATTGTCCTTATCATAAATTTAAAAAACAATAATTATAATGAGTAAATTAAGTAAAGCAATAGCTAATGCTATTATTGAATTTAACGGTGGTTTATTAACTCAAGATGAACTTTATCAAAAACTAGAACAAGACATTGATAATGTTAATGTTAAAGTTTGGCGTGAAGATAAATCTGTTCCATTACCTACTTATGGTAAAGAAGGAGATGCTTGTTGTGATGTCTATGCTAAGAGTATAGAATATGACGAAGATAAAGATAGATTTATTATTCATACTGGTCTTCATTTTGCTCTTCCCGAAGAATACGAAATGGAAATTAGACCTCGTAGTAGCAATACTAAAACAGATGTTTATCTTCCGAATTCCGTAGGGACGTTGGACGCTGGTTACAGAGGTGAACTCCTTGTTATCTTTAAGAATCGTACTTCTAATCATCTTTATAAATCTCTTGGTCTTATTGGACAAAGTCTCGGAGAAACTATTCGTAATAATCAAGAAGCAACTCATATTCTTATTAAAGCAAGAGAAGAATATAATCAAATTATTGAAGACAGAGCATGTCCTTATAAAGTAGGCGATCGTGTTTGTCAACTTCTTGTTCGTCGTCGTGAGAAGATTACTTGGGATGAAGTTGAAACTCTCGAAGAACTTGGTAATACTGAAAGAGGTGAAGGTGGATTTGGTAGTACTGGTAAATAAAAAATTAAATTATGAAAGCAATTGGAATTAAAATGGTTGAACTTCAACCAATGAGAGCTAGTATGGCTCTATCAACTGGTTATAAAATAGGTAATGCTCATCCTGATGATATGGGTTATGAAGTTACTTATCCAGATGGATATAAAAGTTGGACACCTAAAGATGTAGCTGACAATGCTTATTTTCCTCTTTCAGAGAATAACAATGGTACTAAGATTCTTAAAGAAGATGTTGAGAAGTTTATTACTGATGTAGAAGTAATGACAGTTGGTGAAAAGACTACTGTTGTTAATGCTCATACTCTTACTGGCTTTGATACAGTTCGTCATTCTTCTTGTGTTGACCCAAAGAATTACAGCGAAGAACTTGGAAAACAATACGCTATGGAAGAAGTTGTTAATAGTCTTTGGAGTCATCTTGGATTTGTTCTTCAATGGGCTAAGTATGGTCTTAATGCCGAATCTAAAAAAGATAAATATCCTTCTCATGTTCAACGTATGATTGATGAGTATAAAGAACTTGATGATCGTATTAATAAACTTGCAAGTTTCATTAATACTAATCCTATTTTTGAAACTCTTCAAGATGAAGAACGAGAAGATATGAAAGCACAATTAATATGGATGCATAAATATATTAGCGTTCTTGCTAATAGACTTATTAGACAAAATGTTGAACCGAGTAAATTATTAGATAAATGAAAAAGAACGAAAAGAAATTCATGAGAGACAGTATTCGTAAAGCTATTCGATTAGTTGTTAATCTTCCTATTGCTAAAGCTTATAATAAGCCTTATAAGAAATTGGTCGAATTAAGTTTGCAATACAGTAGTAAATAAGTAATAAACAATTTGTTATACATTATATGTAAGGAGTGCTAGAGATAGTACTCCTTATTTTTTTTAAACTATACTTGGATCAATTATTTATACTAGTGTTAAAGTAGTAGTTACTGATAAGATGGAAATATGTTATGACCACCCCCGTAAAGGAATGGAATTAGCTATTAACTACTTCTCTTACGGGGGTGGATTTAAAGTGTTATTCAAACAACTAAACGACGGCATTGGGGACGGTGTTCGGATACTATTATTACTAGTTTACTAGTAGAGAATAATAGGATGGGAACTTTTTGGATATAGTAAGGTCTTTGATGGAGTAAGTAGTCTTCCGGTCTTTCTTAGGTAATGCGTCTTATTTTCGATTCTCTAATCATTAACGCTATTACTCTTCGTACCTTTGTTTCTACTTATCATCCGAGGTTTTGCACTAGGACGGAGTTACTGCCTAGATGACTATTACAACTTGTGGTATAAATAGTCTTACTGAGTTTCCTAGCTCTCCACACTACACGCAACTAATCGAGTTAGTCAAACAGCTATTGCTGAGTCCTGTACAACAGTCCAAGACGGTAGGTACTCTGTCAATGCAAAGATACGATTAGTTTCGGATATAACAAAACCTGTACTACTCTCACGAGCAATACAGGTTTAAACATGAGTTGTATTGTTATATTAATCTTCTTCGCCAGTAATCTTATTAGCAATGAATTGACCAAGACCACTAAACGGAGATTGACGTACTTTATAATAACTATTATTAGCACCTAGACGTTCATGTTTTCTAATTTGATAAACAACAGGAACTTGTTTAAGTAGATTAACTTTAAGTTTATTCTCTCCTGAATAAGTTAGAAGATCATCAGCATCACCAGTGAATATATAAGAACAACAAGCACCTAGAAGTTTAAGATTGTCATTAGCAATACTAAATGCTGCAACAGGTTGACTATATAGTTTCTGTCCTTCATTCATCATACCCCACGGATTATATTGAATAGTTTCAGACATAAGTCTATCTGCACTATAAAGAACATAATCTGCAATTTGAGTAGATTCATCATCATCGTCTAACATTAGTTTACCAACTACAAATAAAGCAACTGCTTTAGTAATAGCAATCCATTCTCCTAAACATCTACGAAGATTAGCTTTATCATATTCGGGAAGAACATTGTAATAAGTTACAAAGTTTCCGAAAAAGTCAACGTAGCCTTTAGCAATACCTTGAAGAGTACGAACGGCTTCTAGTTCATTGGAGTTATTTAACTCGTAGTACTTCCTTACGGGGAAAGTTATAAACTCTGCTAATGATACATAACTACCTTTATTAATAGTTTCACGAGTTTCATTATAAATTCCATCAAAATGTCCAAGACGATAACCAAAACGTTTTTGGAATCCCGGAACAAGATGTTTATGGAATTGCATTAATAAAGCTCCCCACCAAGATTGTTGAAGAGTGTTAGCACCGATCTTATCATAGATACCATGAATATGATGATTAACAGTTAGAACTTTGTTACGGAAGTCAGCAATATCTGCATTAGTAAGAGGACTATCTTCTTTAAGTATTGCAACTCCATTACTTAATGTAAGTTGACTACGGAAAGTAGGAAGTTTGTCAAACTTAGAACGTTGTTCTTTACTATCTTCTTTATATTGTGCTACAAACTTATCTCGAACTTCTTTAGATTGAGTACGTAAGAAGTTAGTTACCATATCTTGTTTGAATCTATTAAACTGTTCTTTAACAGCAAATGATTCTTTAATCTTATTACGATATTCATTATAAGTATTAACAAGATCGGGATTAACTTCATTAAGAACTTTGATCAAAGAGTTCTCACGAAGATTCTGAGTAAATGTTTCATATGATATAACAGCGGCTTTACCATTTTCATCAACAGAAACTCTATGAGAGTTTAACATTGCTAACAAAGTAGTATTCTGCATATAATGTTCACCAGCACTTTGTTGAATAAACAATAAATCTTCTAGTTTACCAAGAGGATTACTACCTTTACCATAAGTTTCAGTAGCCATATCAGATTCTAGAATATTGAACAATCTAATAATAGCATTAGTTTCGCTATTAGTAGTTTCGCTATAAGCATCTGCAAAATAACTACCAATAGACAAAGCATATTCGTTTTCAGCTTTACGGAAATCACTATATTTAAAGTATTGTCCGGCTGCCATCTCCATCTGAATCTGAGTCTTACCATAAAGAACATTAGCAATACCACCGGTAAGATTTAACATCATAAATTTACTAGATACCATATTACGAAGAACACGAGATACTTTAGAACGAGTACCTTCATCTAGTTCAAACTCATTGAATATAAGTTTGCGAACTTGACTTTCAAAATGTTTAGTAATATTAGCATTCTCATTTTTAAAAGTACGAAGTTCTTCTTTACCTGTAATACGACTAAGAAGTCTATTGCTAGATACTTCGTTATTAGGAGCACGTTTAATGAAATCCATATTACGAAGTTGATTAATAGTAATCTTAGCTAGACGAGAAGCATCATTACGAGAATTAAATAGATACATTTGATCTATAAAACTATTAAGTCTTTCGAGAACATTAGGATTATTTCTTTCCTTAGTCTCTTCCATTCTTTGTCTATGAAGTTCTCTATTAGTAGCTAATGTTTCTTCTACATACTTAATATATTCTTCTTTAGTTTCACCTTCTTGTTTATCACGAATAGGTAAAGGTTTAACTTGTGAAAGACTATGTAACATAGGAGCATTACTGAATCTCTTATATAGATTAAATTCTATATCAGATTTATTAGGAGCATCATACCAACCATGACTACGTTTAAAGTCTTGCCAGTAATCTTTAAAACCTTTATCTTCTTTCTCGATTGCTTGATTAGGAAGATAGCCTTTATTGATATAAGCACGACTACGTTTATCTTTAACTAAACCATCAAGTAAGTTACTTACAGAAGAATATAATTGTTGCTGATAAGTATTCATTGCATAATACTTATCATTAGTATAACGATCAGTACTAGGTTGAAGTTTATTATCAACAAATTTAGGATTATAATATTGCTCTTTTACTTTAGTTTCTAACCATTTAGATTTAGGACTATATTCCATATAACGAGCTTCATCCTTAACAACTCGTTGTCTCCATATCATTAATGGTTCATATTCATTAGTAAGAGGATTGAATACATGATTTTCATTATACCATTTCTCAAAACCTTCTTTACCTAATTGATTAGCTTTAACATACTCGTTTTCATAATAAGGAGTATTACGCCATTCAATACGTTCATTTATCCAAGCTTGTGATTCACGATCTTTTTCAACTAAACGATTTTTAGCAGCAAGAAGCATTTGCTCTTCGTGCTTTTTAATATTCTCAATTTGAGTAGGATTAAAACGAGTACCATCTATAATACCGTTCTTATCGTACTTACCTCTAGACATAGTTAAGATATATCCAGTAATAGGATTACCACGTTTAGTTTGCTTATATACACTATTAAGTTCTTGAATAAATTCGGGACTAAGACGATAGTTAGTATTAGCATCTAACCAAGCAACTGCTTCACGATAAGTCTCAGAATCACTAGGATATTGTAGATTAGCAATGGCTTGCTTATATCGTTCTTCAAATGCTTGTTTTGGTTTAGTCTCTTTATATTTAGTATTAAGCTGCTTCCTACGAGTAAAATAGTTATTAACTGCATTAGCTTCATGATAGTTTTCACGATAATTACCAAGTTCATCAATAGTAGATCTCATATCTTGTATTTCAGAAAGAATCTCTTCAAGACGTGCAGCATTCTGAGGAGTAAGAGTACTATAATCATTATCAGTCATAGTACTAAGTATTTCTCCTTCTTCTTGCATTAACTTCTTTAATTTAATATAAGTCTTAGGATATTTATCTAATATCTTATTTAAATCAAAGTAATCTTGATACATGTCTTTAACATATTGACGTTCTACATTATCAATTAAGAACTTCTCTAAAGCATCGGCAGCCTTCTTATATTCGATCCCATTACGACCGTTTTCATCTTTAATTTGAGCAAGTTTAAGATTATCTTTTAGAGTTTGCAAAGTATCTAAGAATGTCTGATTATAAGGAAGCAATAAGTTTCCGTTTTCATCTAATATATCATTAAGAGATACATTAACACCATTCTTATTTGCTTCTTCAATAATCTTAGATACTTCAGCAGTAAATGCAATCTTCTTATCACGAGCATCTATCTCAGCTTTACGAAGTTCTTGCATCATCTTCTTCAATACTATTTGTACAATAGGAATATGAGTTTCTTGGCTATCAGCTAAATAATATTGGAAGAAATTTTCATCTTCAATAGCAGCAGTAATTTCTAACATTCCTGATTTAATACGAGGATCGTTAGTAAGACTACTAATATAAGTATCGAAGTACATTTTAGTACTACGTTTAAGAGTATTATCTAGAGCACTAATACGAGTAAACTTGTCTTTAAGTTGCTTCAATACTTCATTAGTTCTACGCATTCCATCTATCTCTTCTTGTGATTCAGCAACAGCCATTGCTTCATCTATATTATAAGGTTGAAGAGATTCAATTATAGAGTAGTCACTAATGAAACGATTAATATCATCGAGAAACATTTCATAACGAGTACGAAGCGATTCATCTTTCAACATCATATCGAATAACTTCTTATTAGTAATACTAATGTTCTCAAGAATCTTTCCATCTTTATTTTCAATACGAACAAAGTTATGAACATCAAACAAGAAATCATCAATACGACGATTAGTATAACCATTGATAATTTTAAGAGCTTGCTCTCTCATATTATCGTTAAGTTTACTAGCATTATTAGCTCGAAGATCAAGAGTATTGAAAGAACGAAAAGCATCAGTAAGAGCATCTTCTTGAATATTAGCATTATTACGTTCAATAGATTCAATTACTTTAGCTATATAATCATTAATCTCTTTATCGTTATCAATAAGAGCAGATTCGAGGACATCTTCATTTTGGAATGCTTCTTCTGTTTGAACACGAAGTATATTATTGTTAGAGAACTTATCTAATAACTGATTTTGCTTAACAACTTGTTCAAGTACAGATCGTCTAGGATAAACAAGTTTAAGCATTCCATTCTCATTGATTTCTTTATTAACAAGATAATCATGAGTCGTTCTAATACTTTTAGAAGTTACTCTTCCTAAATTAGTTACTACATAATTAGTTCCTTCTTTATTATAACGAAACATTCCTCCCGAACGTAAACCAGTATTATCTATCACAGATTGAAGAACAGGAACAAATGCAATACCATTAGTCTTAACATCTGATAGAGTTTGATTAATACTAGTTTTAAGTTGAGTGTAATAAGGCGATTCAGAATTATCACTACGTTTAGTTCTAAGTTGAACTTCATTAGCTTCTATCTTAGCATTAGCAATACGTTCACGTTCAGCAACTAAATCTGCATTATTACGGTTAGAAATAGCAACGCGAATATTCTCGAAGTTGGTATTAGGAACAACAACAGTATAATCTTTTATTCCTGCCTCTTCTAGTTGATTCATAGTATCTATAATAGTTTTATTATCAGAACTAGAGATAACATATTTATTAGCAGGAGACAAGTAAGAAGATTCCTTTACGGGGGTAGTTAAAACTATCGCATTAAGAACATCTGCTATTCCTAAACTAGAACCTTCATTAGTTATACTAGGAATAATTAAGAACTTACGAGATTTACTATTAATATCTTTACTTACTTGTGTAATAACAGGAATAGAATTATAATAAAAATCTAATGACTTATTAATAGCATCAACAGGAAGAAAACGATTATTTTCTAGATTAATACTAACATCAGCAATCTCATTATCTTCTAGCTTATTAAGAGGAATAAGATCAACAGTCGAACCATGATTAATAACTTTAAACAAAGTAGATTCATTACTATTTTGATACATATTAGTTTTAATATAGCTTTTAGTAACTGGGTCTTTTTCACTACCAGTAACTATTCTTCTAAGTCTAGCTTCTTTAATACTAATAGTTGCTGCGCCTAATTGATTAAAAGTAATTCTAGGAGAATTCTTATACTTCTTGTTTTCAAACGAATAAACATCAGGAAGATTAGGATTACTTCTAAAGAATATATCTTTTAATTCATCTATTGCTTGTCCTCTATCTAATGTATCATAAGAACTAGTTTCTTCAATTGTATTCTTTATAAGGTTATCAATAGCTTTCTCAGAATCTAATATAATTCCAGTTCCAGTAGACAATCCATTATTAGAATCAATACCGTTATCTTCTGTATAAAGAAGTTCAGCAGGAATAATTTTACTAACGCTACCTCCTTTAAAAGAATAACCTTCTACTACAATACCATAACGAACTAAATCCATAGCTGTTAATTTAACAAATGGATTATCACTATTCCAAGCATTACGAAACATTTGATATTGAGCTTCTGTAGATATAGTACTATCAATAATAGTTATTTGATCTTTACTATTACGACGACCACGATATTCAACATTAAGATTCTTAAATAGATTATTATCAGAAGTAACATTTTGCATAATAGCAACTTTATTAGCAGGAGATAACTTCATGAACTTTTCTACATTAGCTTCGGATAAATCAGAAACATCAAACTTACCTATAATATCTACATAACCGTATAGTCTTGCACGAATATCTTCTTGACTAGAAAGAAGATTAAGATTATAACTAGGAATAAAGTCATTAGTGCTTTTAGTCATAAAACGGTTAGTGTTGACAAAAGTAGACTGAGCTTGTCCTAAGTTGATAATGAAGCTTTCTAGTTTTTGAATAGTTTTTAATGAGTTAACATCAAACGCATTAACAAGAGATTTAAAAGCAGGCGTTTGAGTTTTAAATATACCGCTATCTTGAATAATCATTTTAGTTGCTATACAACTATATTTTAGTTGATAGTATAAAGAAGGATATGCAGATTCTGATTTATCGCTATTTACTTCATTGATATTTCTAAATGAAGTTTTAGGATAAATAGCACCTATTAGATAACTTCCATAATCAGAAGTAAGAACAGGATTAGTAGATGTTTTACCAGAATTAAAATTCTTATCTTTTAGTTCTCGAATTCTTTTAAGAACTTGATCGATTTCATTAACTGATTTTCCAGCACCAAACTTATCACTAGTAATAACTCTCATGTTACTATTAACTTGATCAGCTATATTCTTATAATGTTCAAATACATTAAGAACTTTAAGTTGAGCGATTAAATCTTCAACGTTTTCAACTTTATCTATTCCATTTTTAAATGAATCATTAGAGTATTTCTTTAATACTTCAACTGGCATTCCTTTATCAAGAAACTCATTCTCATTTATTCCAATTGATTCAATATATTTTTTTAAACTATCTAGAGTATCTGTCTTCTTAGCAGTTCGTCCATTTGCTTTAGCAATCGCCATATATAAATCTCGACGAACAGTAGTAATAGGACTAAAACCTTGTTCGCCGAATACATTATCATTGGCATTTTGTCTATTTATTAATTCAGTAACAATAGGCTGATTAACAAATCGAATAGAAGTTTCATAATTAGCACCACAGTTAACGATAGACTTATAAACATCAAATGTATATAAGTCTACATTAGGAACACCACCTTCTTTAACACCGTCAAGAATCAAAGCAGTAGTTTCAGAAGAATAAGGAGTAAGTAAACGATCATCTATATTAAGATTGTCATAACTCCATCCTAACATATTATGATTAACAGTAATAGTATTACCTTCTCGTTTAACATTCTTCTTACCAAATCGTTTATTTAATACAGTAAGTTTCTTCTTAGCTTCTGCTTCATTAGCATAACTATAAGTAAATTTAAAACCACCATATAAACCTTCAATAGTAGTCTTAGCTTTATTACTAATAGAAACAAAATTATCGTGATTAACTGAAATAGCTTTAAGACGAGCACCGGACATATTGGCATCACGATACCAATTCTGAGCAATAACAGAATTGATGTTACGATAGACTTCACTAAGATTACCGAATACAATAGTCTTAGCATTCTTAATATCTTCAAAGTTACTAGAAGATAAATTCTCACCAATAGATACTGGTAGATTCATTATATTAATAAATGTATCTACTATTTTATTGTTACGAGCATCACGAGTATTTTGTTGAGCTACTGTTAATTGACTAAATTCTTCAAGAGACATAGCTCCTACTATTTCAGCGCTTGCTTGAATAGTTTGTTCTAATCTAGCTCTACGAGTTTCATCAGCATAATCAATAGCTAGTTGTTCAGCGTTATCTTTTACATTTTGATAAAATTCTCTTTGTTCATTAATAACGGATTGAATATTACGATACTGTTGTGCAAACTTAGCAACATATTCATCATTAGCATATTCACTTTCATAAAAGTCCATCTTACTTACAATAGCATCTACTCTTTCACCAAACTTTAATTCTTTTGATTTAAAAGTAATAGTAAGATTATCTTTTACTTCTCTTGGAAGTACCGCCCATGTTTCGTCTGTTTCAGCTATTAAATCTCTAACTTGGTCAGTTAAGAATTTATCATATTCTTCATTAGCTTTACGAACAGTTTCTCTCGCAGCTTTACGAGCTTCTTTAAATTCTTCTTTAGTAAATTCAGAACTAGTAGCTTTACGAGTTTCTTTATCTATTAAAGAATTTATATAACCAATATATCTGCGATAAGTACTTACTTCATCTTTTCCATCTATATATTCGACCTTATTAGGTTTACCATTTCTATCGAAATAAGCAGCATGATAAATACCATAAATACTATCAATATCAAAGTCAGCACCAGTTTGCAATACCCAATCATCTGGAACAACAATAGTAGAACCTTGAGTTTCATCAAGAAGTCCTACTACTTTCATTATACCAATAGATTGTTTACCTTCTGTTGGAATACGATAACCAATCATAGTATCGAGTCCAGCTTTCTGTAAATCTTCAAGTGTTACTTCTTTAATAAGATTACCTTCTGCATCATAAGTATTATATGCTTTTACTTGCCATTTAGGAAGAAGTATTTCTATTATCTGAGAACCGTCTTTATGGAAATTAAGTTTACGACCTAACTTATAACCATGCTTATCTTCAAATTTAGATTGAGTAAAGTCTCCTATCTTACCTTTAAGAGATTCTCCTAATTCAGTCATACCAATATTAGCAACTTGACTAGCGTGGAATCCTTTAAGAGTTTGACGAGTAATATTATTAGTAAATATACTATTAACAATACTTTCTAATTTAGAACGAACTAGATTACTCCAAGCAGGCATATAAGGAAGCCCTGTCTCTGGATTAATCTCAGCATACTTACGATAATTACTATCAAGTCCTCTACGAGTAAGTTCGTCTTTAATAAGTGCAATGAATTTATTATTATCGATAGCTACTGTTTCACCATTATAAACTATTTCGCCTTTATTATTTATTTCAACTCCAATACGAGAAGCAGCATCGTTAAAACTATCTTGAATATTAGCAGTAAAACAATCAAAGAAATCTTTAATAAGTTTCTGACCTTCCGAAGTATTGCTAATATTATCAATTAGTTTCTTAACGATTTGAAGACCTGCTTTATTCTCACCGTCCATATGTTGAGGAACATCTTGTTGAGTATAAAGATTAGAATAATAACCCGTCTTATAATGAGTTTGAAGAGATGAACTAAAGCTAGATAACTCTTCTTCCTTACGGGGGAAGTTACCTTCTGAATCCCATAACTTTAATACCTTACTAGTAGTAGCTTTTTCGGTAGTAGTAAAATTAGCTTGAGAAATACCATTATCATTCATCATCTTAGCAAGAGCGCCAAGTTCAGTATTACCTAAGAATCTAGGAATAAGAACAAATTCTGCATTCTTAATTTGAATAGGATTAACTAATCCATCTTCTATTTCTAGATCATAATAGAAGTTCTTTTGAACTTGAATAAACTTACTAATACCTTCTAAAGTAGCACCATCAATAGGTTTAGATTCATCATAAAGAGCTTCAATAACATCTTTATAATTATCATATTCACCACGAAGATATATACGACGAACAAATTCATCTAGAGTAATAAATGATTGAGCATCGGTAACTTCACTACGATCTTTAGAGAATTGCTTAAGAATAAACTCAGCACTTTCTTTAGAAACACCTGCTTCTTTAAGTTGTTTCTTAATATCAGATAAAGTAGAACCGCTACTCTGAACATCTTCAAGAGTAATATATTTAAATGTACTAGTAATAGGAATAGTTTTGTTACCTACTTTAATTCCATCGTTAAGAACGAAATCTTTATTATAAAGATTATAAGCAGCATAACTAAGACCGCCTGCTTGATATTCTTTATTACGTTTAATAGTATCACGAGAATCTTTATAGAATGCTTCGTCACCAAAGAACATATCGTTAAGATTACCATATTGAATTTCATAATTGAGAACCATTTCAGATATGAATTTATTAAACTCTTGTTCACTAGCGTTCTTATATTTATCTACATATTGTTTCTTATCTCCGTATTTAGCAATACCTTCACGAACTCTATACTTAATATAACTATCTATATAATTATAGACTTTAGCAAGAGTATCATTATCAAGAACTATTTCTAGTTCATTATTTTCATTACATCTCATGAAAGTCTTACTTTCACTTCCCCCGTAAAGGAGCGATATTAAGCCGTCTTCTCCGAATACACTATTTAGATTACGAGATTCAGAACTATCATTCTTATCAATAAGAAGACTTCTAAATTGAAAGACATTACCAGTAGGTTTACCGTTCTTAAGAATAGTACCTTTCTTATAATGATAATTCAACTTAGCATTACTAGAACGAAGATCTTTAAACTCATCTTTAACTACTAGTTTATCTCCAAGAGTAACAATACCATCAACATCATTTGTAACAAACAAATAGTCAATAGCTTGTGCCATAGCATTAAGTTCTTTCTGAAACGAGTTTAAGAAAGACTTATAAATAGCATGATTACGATTTACATTACCATTAAGAGAAAGACCTTCAATACTAAGTTTATAACTATTAAATACAAAAGTCTTAGGAGCATCAGAAGGAGTTTGAGTAAAATACTTAGCACGACGAACTCCTTTAGTTATTTCAAATGAATCTCCTGTATTTGCGAATTCATTAAGAGTAACAATATCCCATTCAAGAGCATTAATGTCTTTATAGGACTTAGATTTATTAGTTACTTCATTACGAATACCATTGAATAATTCAGAACCGAATTCTCTATAATAAGGAGTAAGTTCGTAACCAGTTTCAGTAATACGAAGGAAACCGGGAATTATTTGACCATTACTAAGTTTTTGTTCAATAAGAATATTAGTATTACGATAAGCAGGAACATCTAGAAACTTAAGTAGATATTCTTTAAACTCTTCGTTAGCCATAGGATTATCATTATAATCTTTATTGTTAACACGTTCAAAGAATCTACCAATATAATTGTTCTTTAGTATATCACTAACAAGATTATTCTCAGCATTAATACTATTGAATTCATTTTCTACAATTTGATAATCTTTAAAACGATTAGCAATTCTATCTGCAATCTTATTAGCAGAACCATCAATAGAAGTAAGAGAAGATCTATCAAAATTAACTATCTTATAGTCGGGATTAACGCTTTGTTTCTTATATTCTTCTTTATACCAAGCACGTTCAATTGCATTATTACGAGTAATAGTTTCACTAGCATTACTTACAACTTTAATAAATTCTTCTAAGTCAGAAATAATACTATTGATATTACTAACAGTATCAGCGCTATCCCTAGAGATATAATTAAGAACGCCTTCGCGAGTGATACCAAAATTGTATCTATTAATAATGGCAGACAACTCCTCAGATATCTGTTGTATCTCAGAGTTTTTAATAGATTCATCAGAAACATTTTTAATTGAATTAATTCGATTAGAAATATTAGAAAGAGTAATAGAATCTTCAGTTACTACATTAGGAGTATAAACAAATTTATCAAAACTATTAAGAACCTTATTAAGAAGGTTTAATTTAGGAAACGTATTACGATTCTTAACATTAACAGTTATCTTACCGTCACGTTCGCTCATTTCATTACGTTGCCAAATAGTTTGTTTAAGTTGAACAAATATCTTATTACGCATAGATTCATTAGATTCATCTTCAAGAAGTTTAGCAGCATTCTCAAGATGAGATGCGTCTTTAAATCTAGCAGCAATTGTGTGCAGACTATTAACAAAAGATTCAACATTAGAGAAGTTAGCATAGTTATTAATAACTTTAAAACTCTTTGCAAAAGGAACTGATTCGGGAATACCGGAATAAGTATCAGTATCTACATCCGGTTTACCATTAATAAAGGAATTACTCTTAGTTTTACTAAGTTTACCAAACCATTCTTTAACATCTTTGCTAACATTCTTATCAACATTCTTACGTTGATCAGATAGTTCGCTCCAATCAGCTTTAGTTAATTCAGGAGTTTCAATATCAGTTCTAGAATCTTGTTCAGTGTTCTCATTAGAATCAGCTTCAACATCAATATCTTCATTTTCATCAACACCAAATTGTTTACTAAGAGATATAACTTCGGGAGAATTAGTAACTAAATCAAATAAAATGTTATTATTAAAGTTACCACCATCATAAAGATTAACGATAATAGTATCAATGAAAGATATTTGATCAGCAGTAAGATTAGCACCATTAGCTTTCTTATGTCTTTGCAGCTGACCAATAAGTAACTTCTTTACCCATTCAATAGTTCGTTCTTTCTTTTCTTCATCTTTATTCTTTTTAGATTCTGCTACTTTTTTATTAATAGCTCCTTCTGCTTTAATAAGCATAGTACTAAGAATATTAATAGCATGATCTTCTTTAGCAACATCATCTCCAAATAATCCAGTACGACTAGTACGAATTTTCTGAATGTAATCTTGAGTGTTAATGACATTTCTATTATTAAAAGCAATAACTGCATTGACATTAGAAGTAGTCATTTCAGTAGCATCAAATTCTTTACCAGTAATATTCTTATACCACTTTGAAAACTCTGTATCTTCAATAGTAGCAAGATATTCGGTAGCACGTCTTACATCATTATTAGTAAGAGGTAATATCTTACTTAATAATTCATTTTTAGGAACACAACTCATATCAATTATATAATTAGTTAATTAAATACCAATATCTTCAAATATAACACTAATAAGACTAATATCAAAGTCAGCACTAGGATATTTGAAAATAGGGTAAATCAAGTGCAGCAAAACGCTCGCTATGGTGGTTTTTCTCGCCTCTGTTCGATTTATATACGCTTCCTTTACTTCTCATCAGTGCAAAATGAAAGTCCCGCAGAGAGGCTAGAAATGGCTCATTCTAAGACTCTATACGGGACTTTTGCACTTAATAGTACTAATACTACTCACATACAAAACTAAGAGCACCTTCGTTAAACAATCGTGTTACAGTAGCCTTTTGTCGTTCGGTTAAACCTGCTATATACGTATCGAAGTTATCTACTTGTCCGTAGTTATCAATAACCGCACTATCTAGAAGATCAAGACCATCAAAGTCATCAAATTCTGGAATACCAGTAGTTATATCTTCGTCGCTAATACTAGTTATTTCAACTTGTGTTTCACCATTTGTATCTTGACCTATTTGAGATAAACGATTACGAATTTCTCCTAACATAGTATTATCAAGATTAGCATTAATCTTACCAATAATATTAGTAATTGCTTCAACTATCTTAGTAAAAAGATTGTCGCTTAGTTGATCTCCTTTGCTATCATACTTAATAGTAGATAGAAGTCTAGCAAGTTCTCTACTAGTGAGAGCTTCAGTTACAAACTCTTCTATTTGAACTGCACGAGGAGCACCTTCTTTAAGATACTTACCGTAAGTATTAACAAGAGCTGAATCAGATTTAATAAACGAAGCAAATTTATCATATAAATCGCCAAATAATTGTTCTATATTAGCACGCTCATCGTTAAGTAAGAAATGAACTCCTTCATGAACTATCTTAAGAACTTTCTGAGTAGCATCTAATGTTTGCCATTGAGTAGTTAAGACTAATTCATTAGTACCAGCAGCTATACTAGCGAAACGTTTATCATTAGTTTCAACAGTAGGATTAACAGTAAGACCTGCTTGTTCTAAAGCAGATACTACACCTAAAAGAGCTTCATTGTTAGTAAGACTAGTAGCTATTTCAGTAATAGTACCATTAATAGAAGTAGAAGGTACAACAGTTGAAGTAGGAACTTCAGCAGGAGAAGATCCCTTTACGGGGGTGGTCTTCGTGAGCTTCGCTGTCTTACTACGAACAGGAGCAACCAAAGTAATACGTTTGTTAAACCTGTCATTAGTAAAATTAAAGTTACTAACAATGTTACCGTTATCATCTTTAATAGCTCCCAAATCAGTGACCACAACACCATCATTAGCAACAAACTCATTATAAGAACTATAACCTGTATCAAACCAAACATCTCTATCTAGATTAGGAATGCGAGCTTCAAGTGTTCCATTCTCACCAATTCTAAACATGTCAGATTCATTAGTAACAGCAGAATTAACTACGTTACGAGTAATAGTAGAATAAACACCTTGCATAGCTTTCGCAAAGTTATTATTTGTATTAGTTGGTCTTGTTCTAGTATTAGGTAGATAAGCAGATAAGTTATAAGTAGAGCCATCGGGATATACGAACTTAACATTAGGATTATCTTGGTTAACATTAAACCAAATAGTAGGAGCTTGTCTTCCAAGATTAGGAATAAGAGCATTACCTTGAACACGATAACCAAACAAAGGTTTACCTGCACCAATATACTTATCTATTTCTTTAAGCAGAGCATCATGAAGATGAACATTCTTATCATGAGTAGCTTTAAGAAGTTGAGTAAATAAAGAATCAAGACCTTCATTAAATGCTTTTGTATAAGCAGTTTCTTTAGTATGAGAATTAGCCATAGTATTCTCTCTGGTAGCAGCAGTCATAAGTCTACCTTCTGAGTCTTTAACTACTACTCCGACAACACCACGTTTAACTCCACTAGCATCGATTTTTTGACCAGTTTTGATATCAATAATACATTCATCTCCACCACGAACTAATTGAAAACCATTAGTCATATCAGCAGTAGTAACTTCTGAAATACTACTATACTTAGGATTACCACGTCCATCTTTAGCATATATAAGACTACCGCTACTGGTACTTCCAATAGTTAATCGTTTACTCTTAGACTTGTTCTTACTAATAGAAGAACGAAGATTATTAATATCAGAATAAGACTTCTTAATCTTATTCATCCAATTGTTAAGAGAATCAGAAACTATCTTACCAAAGTAAGGACTAGCTAATGAAACATTATAATCAAAGAATATAATATTATTAAGATGCTTAACTTTAGTAAGAAGATCAACATCGTTACCAAAACGAGTATTAAGTTCTTTCCATAGTTCGTTATCTTGAAGAGTATTAAGTAGATGACCGAAAGTACTTTCAATATCTGGATTGTTACGAACTTTAAATAATCTACGAATATTACTAAGAGTAGCAAGGAATTCTTTAGCAGATTCATCATTACTATTAACAATATCTTTAAGTCTACTAATGAATGCTATGTCGTTATTACTAATAGTATATGTCCAACCTTGATTAATAGCAACAGCACGACCATTTTCATACTTAACAAATGGAAGTTCACCAATAGTAAGACCTTTAGACTTAACGAACATATGTCCATTAGAATCTAATTCAACAGTAACAGTATTACCAGTTCTTAACTTACCAATTTGAGTATATACTTTACTGTCTTCGAGATTAATAAGATCAAAGTAATAACTAGCACTATTATCTTCTTTCTTCTTTTCACTAATTGCTTTATCTAAAGTTTTCTTAGATTCAGCAACAATCTCATTAGGAGCTTTATATTCAACATCAGTACTTATTATCTTACCATCAGCAATAAGACTATTAGCAATAATCTTCATATCATTATAAAGATTAATAGCATTAGGATTCAAACGTTGGAGATAAACCATCATATCATTAATACTAGTGAAGTTCTTACCTTCAATAGCATTACCATTAATCTTATTATAAAGATCAATAATAAGTTTAATCTCTTCTATACGTTGACGCATAGGGTCTAAGTCTTGAACAGCAGATTCAAGAACTCCTTCTTCTCCTTCTGTTTTAGGAGTTGCTTCTATTTCGTTATTAGCAAGAGCTATGTTAAGTTCTTCGATAGTAACGTCAGCTATTAACTTACCAGCTTTATCATAGCCATTAATACTAACATTACCAAAACGACTCTTTTCAACTAATATAGAATATACTTTAACTGGCTTACCTTTAATATAATCAACACTAGAGAAAGGAGTTGTAATCTTATAATTAAAAGTATCAATATTAGCTTCTGTTATAGCATTAGAAGTAGCAGCAGTAGAAACTACTTTATCAAGAGTAGCTTTAAGTTGTTTCTCTTCTTCTGTTTTAGGAGCAGGAGTAGGTTGAGCAACAGGAGGAGTATTAGGAGCTTCTGTTAGAGTACCTTGTTCCACCCCCGTAAGAGAAGGAGGTTGTGGTTTTGCTACTTGCTTAGCTTTATCAGCTTGTTCTTTAGCAAGACGAACTCGTTCATTATGAGCATTAGTCTTAGAAATATTACTTTGAATATCTTTAAGAAGTTTATCTTTATCTTTAGAACTCTTTATAATATCAGCAGCTTTACTAAGAGATACTATCTCTGGATTATTAGCATCTTCTTCTGACATTTGATTATTAAGTACTCTATTAAGAGCAGCTAATTGTTCGTCAGTAGCATTTGCAATATATCCATTAATAGCATTCTTAGCTGTATCTAATTGAAGTTTAGCAGCACGTTCTTGATCGGCTTTAATCTCTTGAGCTTTACGTTGAACTTCTTCATTAGTAGTTGCAACTTTACTACGAAAGTTATCTCGATTAATTTCATGATAAAGTTGAAGCTCCATATTATCAACATATTCGCTGTTAATAGCACGAAGTTCTTTCATTACTTTAGTCATTGCAAAATCCTGTACAGACTGACGATATAACTTCATGTTCTCTTCGGATTCAGTAAACTTATCAAGTTCTTGCATTACTAATTCATCTTTAGGTAAACCTAAGACTTCATCATAAGCATAACGAATATTGCGAGAATAAAGTTTATCAGAAGGTGTAAGTAAATTATTAGCATCATCTATTTTGTGTTCAATAGTATTTATTAAATCTTTATAGTTAGAAGCAGTAAGTTTATCAATAGGATTCTTACTATCTTTAACTTTGTTGTATAATTCATATGCTTCTTTACGATATTCTTCAAGACTAGCAATAAGAATACGATTCTTAACCATAGGATCAACGTATTCTCCAAGTTGAGGAATAGATTGTTCTAATTCATTTTGAATAGATTGAATCTTTTGAATACGTTGATCTAATAAGTCTGCTTCATTAGAATTAAAGATATTCTCACTAATAGCAATATCAAGAAGAGCATCTTCGATATTAGCACTACGCATTGCAGTAGAATAAGTCTTGTACTTTTCAAGAGTCTTCTCCATTAACGCATTAAGTTCAGCAGTATCATCAGTAAAACTAGATTCTTCTGCTAAACCATTATCTATAAGTTTCTTTTTAAGACGAGGATCATTAATATAATCTTGAAGTAATTCGTAATTACCAGCACGAATAGCATTAAGAGTAAGACTAGAAACAAACCTAGTTTTAGCTTCATTAGCCATTGTCTCTTGTTCTTCTGGAGTTAACTTAGCATTACGAGGAGTACCAACACTAGCATCTTGACTAACAGTTCCATCATCTAGATAGTGAATAATATTTCCATTAGCATCTCGTTCAAAATCATAAGGATTAAGACCTTGACTTATCTGAGACATAGTATTCTGATATTGATTAAATACTTGTTCACGACCAGTTATCTCAGCAATACGAATTTGTTCATCAGTAATTCCTCCTTTACGATTATTAATAGCTGACATAGTTCCACCAAATACAACTCCACCAATAACTCCCCAAAGAGCAGAGTTATATAATTGAGGATCTTGTAGATAATTACGTATTCTATCGATAGAAACAGCTCCTTTATAATCGTTAAGTTGCCCAAGAAGATAACGACCATAAGCAGTACCTTCTTCTTGACCTACATAGTTAACTGCTTCTTCAAGACCTTCAGATAATTCAGATACAAGAAGATTCTCACTAGAGTTAATTAAACGATTAAACTTACCTGCAATACCAGTAACAGTAGACTTAGCAGCTTGACCTAATGTTTTACTAGATCCTTCAACACCAGTAGAAGCAAGTCTATCTAATGTTTGATTCTGAGCATAACGAAGTCTAGGAGTAATAGCACGATTGACTTGTCCTAACATCTTATTAACAGCACGAAGTTGCATATAATCAAATACTACGTTAGCAGCATTATAAGAGAAGTTTCTCATAGATGCTTTATCAGCAATTGTTTTAGCAATCGCATCCTTATCATCAGTACCTGCTTCGTTAACAATGTCTTGATTATCTTCTAACCATTTACGATATTCAACATCAGACATATTACCAAATAGATCAGTAGCTTCTTGATGAATCTGTTCTGCAACACCGCGAGCTTCTTGATAATTTTCACCAAGACGCATACCTATTGCAGTAATACCATCTTTAGCAAGAGCTTGAACTCTAGCCATATTATAAGCATTATCTAATTTAGTAATTGCACGAGCTTTGTTCATTGCTCTTGTAACAGAACTACTACTTTTAGCTAATGCTCCAATACCTTTACCTAATGCACCAATACCTTTCTCAAAAGCCATACCGGGAATCATAAGAGAAAGAGAACTAGCAATACTAGGAACCTGACTAAAGAACCAACCGGAGAAGTCATCAAAGTCAAATGCTTTATCGGGATTTTCACGATAGATAGGAGCAAGCTCATCTCTAACATAATCAGAAATAGCATCTCCTGCACGAGTAATAGGATTGCTAAAAGGTTTATCATCCCAAAGACCACCAGTAGCTACATCTACTAACATACCTATACCACCAACAGTATCTCCAAGAACTGTACCTATTGTTTGAACTAAAGTATTACCTGCTTGTTTCCATGCAGACTGATTCTTAGCTCTAAATTTTTCAAGTTCTGATTGAGACTGATATTGATTAGGCTGAGCACCATAACTAGCAAGACTATCATAATCTTCTGCTTTACCAGTGAATACGTTAGTTCCCATCATATTAGATAGAACATCTTTCTTCATTGATTCAGCATCAGGTTTATATAGCTTGATAGATTCATTAACAGAATTAGCCCCAACATTAGTTGGAGCTGTTTCTGTAACCTTAACTTTTTCAAATATATTATCGGGCATAATTACTTCAATAATTCAATCATTTGTTGTTGGAAATCAGTACTAACATTTTCACCTGTAAGATTACGATACATAGAATTAAATCGTTGGAACAATACAGAACGTTGTTCAACAGGAACTTCAGTAATAGAATTAACACCTGCATCTACCATGACTTTATGGAATATTCCAGCAATCACATTATCTTGATCCTTTACGGGGGAAGCAGCAATCGAGCCATTACGAGCTTGAAGTTTCTCAATCTCTGATTTAATAGGAGCAAGAGTAGTTTTATTAGCATAATTATTAGTAAGCAGATCAGTCATATCTTGAAGATTACCAGTAATTTGACCACTACCAGTTTCTACCGTAATTCTAGGATTACCATTTTCATCAGTACTATAAAATGCTTCATAACTTCCATCTCCTAATTCAGAATCAGATAATTTATAACCACGTTGTAAAGCAGAATTATATTTAATTCCGTAAACAGTGCGAGCTGCTTTAACGGCAGGTATTTCTGAGAATTGTTTAATAGCATTATTAAGTGGAGCACCTACTATAAAATAACTACCTGCATCAATATAATTAGGCCCTTCGCCATCTGCTCTTCTAGGACTATTCTTAGTAGTCTTTGGAATATATGGAAGAGTAACTGTCATACCATATTCGCCAGTAGCACTATCAACAGCCCATCCGGGAATTACTCGATTTTTATCTTGAGTATAACTAGCAGCAATATTTTCAACAATATTTCTACGCATTTCGCTATCTTCTACTTGAACTAATTTACCACTCTTATCTCGCATAAGAATCTTTAATGCTCCACCATCGGCAGTAGAAAGATTCTTAATAGCAGCTTCTGAATAATCATCGAGAAGATTCTTAGTCATTGTTTGACCATCAACAGTAACAGTTTGAGGAATATAGAAATTTTGTATTTGAACAAAATTACTAGGAAAACTACTATCTAATCTTTCAGTAGATTGTTTAGACAGATTAGATACTTCCCTATAAATACTAGCAATAGAATTCTTTCTATCTTTTCCTTCCCAACCGTTATATATCTTAGCGTGAGATTCAAACTTAGTAGGAAGTTCTTGAGAAGAACTAGAAAATCCTACTTGACTATTACCAATAATATCGGCTATTTCGGGAGCAGCTTTAGTATAAGCATCTTTAGATATATAAATATATTCATCACCATTTACTTTTTGATAACGAATATCTTTAGATGTAAAACCTAAATTAGCAAGTTTAGTACGAATACTAGATAGATTAGCTGGAGTATTACGAACTAACACTCTATCATTAACTTTACCATTAGATTCTACAAATAATTTATTGATAGCTTCGGAGTACTTTTTCTGATATGGATTATCACTACTAGCCATATTACCATTACTAAATCTTTTACCTAAGAAATCAACGGCTTGAACTTCTTGTTCAGTAAGATGAGATTTCATAGCTTCGAGACGATTAGTATTGGTTTGAATAGTATTGCGAAGATTCTCAGCTTGAGTTAATAATTCATTACGAGCATTATCAGTAATACTAACGTTCTGATTAATACGAGCACGAAGTTCAGCATATGCTTGATCATCAGTAAGATTTTTATCTATATTATACTGAGCATACATATTTCCTAGGGTAGTTTGAGCATCATTAAGAGCAGATGTTAATTTACTAGGGGTATCTGGTTGAACTTCACGAGCACCAAAAGGAGAATAGAAATCTGTAATAACTCTAAGCTCTTTAGGATTAGCAGAAGCAGCTTTAGCAGCTTTAGCAGATGCAGTAGTAGCTTCTTTACGACGAGATTCCATTATAGAAAAACCAATACTAGTATCAATACTAGAACTAACATGTTTATAAGCAGATGCTGCATATCTAGGAGCAAGTAGACTTTCTTCAAATTCTTCTTGACTCATAATAGTACCGTCTTTCTTAGTAACAAGATTATTCTTATCACCGCGACTAGCTTTCCAAGCGTTAACAATGTAATCTTGTTTAAGAGAAGCACGAGCACCGGGAGTTTGATTAATAGCAGCCTCAACTGCTTGACGAATTTTAGCAGCATCTAATTTCTTAATACCGCTAGCAGTTTTAAGATAAGGTAAATCTCCTTCTGCAATACTAGCGCCACTTTGTTTAATGTTACCTTTATCATCTCCCCATACTAATTGTTCTCCTTGTGAAACATCAACACCAACAGTAGACAATGCTTTACGATATATCTCGTCGATGTCTACTTGAGCAACAGGACGATAATTAGGAGTAAAAGTAGTACCACCAGTAATTCTACCATTCTCATCAGTAGTATCTTGATAGTTATATTGATTCTGAGCTAAAGCATATGCTTTAATATCACCATCATATTCTTTACTAGAATTAATCTCATCTTGAAACTTCTTATACTGTTGCTGATATCTTTCACGACCAATCAAAGCAGGATTACTAGCGACTTCTCCTGCTAACTTAGTAGCAGTAGTTAAAGCAGTAGCATAACTTCCTTCTTGTGCAGCAGCTTCAATTTGATTATTAATTTGTTGACTATAATCCGTAAGCCATTTGTTTTCTGCTTCATTAAGTTCCTTATTAGCAAGAAAGGTTTTAATCTTATTAGCAGTATCAATAGCAGTTTCATGTTTCTGCTGTAACGTGTTAAGCGTAGCAGAATAAGCATCTAAGGGAGCGGCAACCCGTTCCCTTTTCTGATAACCTGATGTTTTAATATCTATTGGCATAACTTCAATTATTTAGTTTTACGTTTACCACCACATCTATATAAATAACTCATCTTAGATAATCTCTTCATGTTTTTATCCATGTTCTTCTCGAACAAATCTACTTGTTCGGAAGTAGCAGACATTTGAGCAGCAAGACGAAGTTTATCCATTTTCTTTTTATCTCTTCCAAGTTGATAATCTCGAACAGCACCAGTAACACTATCAATCATCGCAGTACGATTGTTAGCAATCGCTTGAATCTTATCGTTCTCAATTTGAGTAACCATATTATTATGAGCATTAGTAGTTGCAGCATTTTGAGCAGCTACACTTTGACGATTCATTGCATCTTGGTTTTGCAATTGAGTCTCCATATTTTCTTTCTCACCTCTAATACGATTACGTTCAGAAAGAGAAGCATTAGAAACTCGTTGACGTCTAGCAAGACTAGCAACAGAACTAGCAGTATTACCTGCTATATCTCTACGAGTTGTTAACTCATTCTCATTAATATCTGACAATTGAGGATTAATATTGATAGTAGTCTTTAGTTTTGCAGGAGCTACTAATTGAGGCTTCTGTGGAGCTTGAATATTATTAATACTAGACTTATTCATAAAGCCACTAATCAAACTTCCAACTGCACCAATACCACTACTAATAGCATCTCCATTTTTATCTAGAAACTTAGCAAATTTACTAACTTTCTTTATAGGATTACCATCAGCATCTAATTCAACAGTAGTTCCTTTCTTAGCAAATCGAGAATTAGTAATACCTTTTTCTCTCTTAAAACTTTCTTGTTCTTTAAAAGCAGAATCAGTTTGCTTAGGATTACTAATTGCTTTAGCAGCAGGAGAAAGACCACTGCGAGTAAGAGGAAGAGTACTAAGAATCTTCATCTCTTTATCTTTCTTATCAATCTTAACAACTTCTCCGGCTTCTGCTTCAATACTGTTCTTACCTTTACCGATAACAATACCACCTTCGTTATGCTTACGACCACGAAGAAGATAAGAGTTATTACCAATAGGCATAGCAGAACCACCTTCGGTTATAACTGGCGTTACTCCTTTACGGGGGAGGTTTGCCTTTCCACCTTTCTTCATAAGTTGATTACGAATATCATCATAAACTTCTTCATTTTGTGCAACTTGCTGAGTAAGAATACTAGCTTGCTGTTGAGCATTATCCATCTTTTGTCTACGTTCTGCTTCAAGTTGAGCAGCTTTCTCAGCCTTACGTTTCTTAGCACCACCGATAATACCACCGATCAATTGAGTACCAACTGAAATAGCAGTACCAATAAATGCCTTAGGTCTTTGTTGTCTAACTGTTGTTACCATTATTCTCTATATTTATTAATATAACATTCAACGTTACTTAGTATAACTTTTGCATCTGTTTGATGAATGATAAAACGAATACCAATATATTTACCATTAATCAAACTATCTCGTCTATTATAACGAGTAAGTTCAGTAATACGATTCTTATCTTCGTCATCTAATATTTCTATTTCATATTTTCCAGTAATTCTATCAATAGGTTCGATAGTTTCAACAGAACGAATTAGATTACGGAAGTAATTAAAATTCCATTTACCATGTTCATAGTATGCTTTAGTAAGATTAGGAACATTACGTTCTTCACTACTAATATCCCATTCAGATGATATGCAAGAGTTTGTAAATATAAGAATTTTATCTCCACTATAATTAATATTACCTATATTTCTTATATCATAAGTAATATAATTAAGAAGTTTGATTGTTTCAAATTGAAGATTAAATACTATATCTACAACTGCACAATGAGAATCTTTATCACCAAGATAGAATACATTCTTATCGGTTGGAATTTTAAATATTCCATAATCAAGATAAGTATCTACTTTAATATCTCCAATACGACCAATAACATTCTTAGAATTATCATTAGTAATATAGAGACCAGTCTTAGTATTAAAGTATTTAGCAAAGTAATCGTGATGACTAATCCAAGTATTAGTTATAAAGGAGTAAGAGGATGTAACGATAGTATCCTCCCCCGTAAAGGAAAGTAGCAAGCGATTAGCTTCTTTATCCATGCCTAGATCAATACGAGTATTACTAGTAAGAAATCTATCTATTACTATTTGAATACCATCAGTAATATCATTAAGTTGTTTATCATCAAAACGATATATCTTACGTTTACTTCTATCAAAGAATATATAGCCTACTTCATTACAAGTAAAAGAAGTAAAGTCTTGCAAACCTCCATAACCTTTTTCACTAGTGAATACTTCTTGATATTCAGTATCAAAAGCATCTGGCATATACATTTGTACATCTTTGTCACGAGTAGCAAGAGTACTATCTCGATTGAAGATAAACATCGAATGTTCACAATGAGCAATAAGATAAACACCGATACCTAAGATATTAATAATATCTCCTTTGTTCTCACTAATAATTTTATAACCATCAGCAGGAAATTGCCTCCAAGCATTGTTAGTAGATTCGGATTGAATCACATTACTTCTACGAATAAACTTACCATAACTTTCTATTTGATTAGAAAGAGCAGTAGGATCATAAGCATTAAGTAAAGGACGAGAATAATCTGTATATCTAGCAGCTAATTCATAAAGACTATAAAGAGTAGCAGCAGTAAGTTGCTTATTCAATATATTCTTAATAATATCTTCGCTATTATCTCGATAACTAAAATATACTTCGGGAACTTTACCTACTTTAATCTTGGCAGAACGAGGATAACGAACTTGCTTATATATCTGAACTGCATTAACATGCATCATATCACGACCACTAGTATTAGTATTTGGTTCATTGACGAATGCAAGATAATACTTACCAACTACATTAGCAGGATCAATAGCATAAATAGGTTGCCAATCACCTGCAAATTCAACACCACGTCCATCAAACATAAAGATAGAACTGAACCTAGTATAACCAGAAACATTCTGTCTTTGTGCATTATTTCCATAACTACTAGTTTCTTTAGTAGTATAGAAATTAGGAGCTAATCTTATTAGCTTAACGTTATCTTTCTGAATATATAATTCTTGATTAACACGAAGAAGTCTACCAATAGTAGTAGATTTATGTGATTCGCCATTACTATTATTATTTATAGCAACAGGAGTTGGTTTTCTTCCATTAGCATAGAAACTAAGTTTATAATATTGACCTGCCTCAGTAGATACAAGTTGTGTATATTGAGAAAGAGCAATAATAGTAGAATTAGTAACGTCAAGATAACTATTAAGATTATCCATCGTATATTCTTCCGAACTACCGGGAAAACAATCCCAAGTTACATAAGTAGAAACATCTTGTAGAGTAGCTTCGTCTCTAGTTTTGAAAGTAGTATAAAGAAGATCTATAAGAATATTAGGAACTCCACCTTTCTTAGTAACGTAAATATCTTCTGAATAGAACTGAGTTTCAACAGTATCAACAGATAAACTTTGAAAGTTAGCATTTCTAAGAGTAGTAGAACTAGCTCCAATTGCCATATCTCTATGTTGATCTATGATACCATCACCAATAATAATACTATCTATTTCTTCGTAACTAATAAAGTATCCAACAAATCCTTCATACATTGGAATATTATCAAACACAAAGTTTCCTTTTATTCTATGTGGAGTACGGAACAAACGATCTCCATTATTATTAGTATAAGGACAAAGATAAGTAATTCTACGAGTATTATTAGTTTCAAATCGAGGATCAAGATTAAACCAATAGTAATCAACACCTTCAGTTTCAGACATAGCAATAAGCCCTAACTTATCTTTAATAGTACTATCATTATAATTAGGATAAGAAGGATTAGTCTTAGCTGCTCTAATGGCTGCAACTACATCAGATACTTTAGTATCGTCATAACAAGTCATATAGATTGGTCTATCGTACTCGCCAGTCTGAGTATTACTATAAGTACCAATAGTTATTTGAACTCCTTTCTTAGTTTCGCCAATACGCATATTATTGTTCTCAATAATAATACCATCTGTATAACTTCCATCGGGATATACATAATGAACGTAGAAACGATATACTTCATCTTCGATAGGTTTAGCATCTACTGTATAATTAAGAGTATTTCCGTATTCATCTTTTTCTGAATAAACACCTACTCTAATATTAGAAGTATCTATTTTACTTATATCTAACTTACGACTTTCTTCTTTATAATTAGCAACATATAATCTATTACCATAGTTACACATTGTTTTAACATTATAAATATTAAAATTGTTAGCAGAATTAAGAACTTCATCTACTGAAAGTTTCTCTAATACATTACGATTACCAGTAATATGATATTTACCACTATCGTTAAATTGATAACTACCTAGATTAAATGCTTCTGTTCCGTCTTTATAAGTACAAACATAAGCAATTTGAAATGATTTAAATTTATTGTTAGTTTTATTATCTATTTGAATATCTAGATCAATAGAACTAGAAGCATAATCAGTATCCTCAGCATAACCATCATTAAGATAGTAAGTAGGATCCCAATTACGAGTAGTTCCTCTACTGCCCTGAAGAGTAATAGAAGAAATAGAACCAGTTTTAAACGGAGCATTAATATAGATAATAGTTCCTAAATCTTTCCAACTAGTATATTCGTAATTACTAATTTCAAAACGAATAAATACTAGATAAGTTCCAACTCTCATTCGTCCTCCAACAGCAGTTCCACTATCAAGTACTGTTACTTGCGGAATAGCAGGATTAAGAGTATAAATATCATCAGAACCTAAATCAGCGTTATTTAAGTTTATAACTTTAAGAGGAACGTCTTTATCAGCATTACGCTCGCTTATAGCTACAATAAGATCACCGCGAACATTATAAGTATAAGTACCGAATACTTCGCCACCATACCAATTCCAAGAATTAACAACTTGATTAAATTCTTGTGTTTCTTCATCAAAACGATAAATGTTATTATTATCGCAGAATATAACAAGTTCAGTAGCACAAGGAATAATACCTACAATCTTTATATCTTCATCTAAAGTAACAATAGTTTCTAAAGACTTTTCATTCTCAATAGAATTACCATCTTTAGAAACTACTATATTCATCGCATGAGTAATAGAACCATTCTTAATAAATTCTATTCCATCATCTTTATTTAGTTCTTTGATTATTTCCATTAGCTTCTCGGTCTAAAAGTTGCATTGAAGAACATAGACGACCAACCACTATAAATGTCGCCTTGATTATCAATAATAACAGATGCTTTAGCAGCGTTACGAGCTTCTCTCCAAAGATAATATGGATTAACTAATTGATTACCTTGCAGAGAATAAACAGGATGTTTAGTTCCTCTACTAAGTATCTTCCACATACAATACCATTCTAAAGCAGTAACTAGTTTACCATTATTAGGAATAACAGGAATATCACAATGAAATGTATTACTATATACTGACTTAACAGAAAGATATTTAACTGTAACTTTATCTGCATCAAAGTTTAGTTCAATAGAATTATTACTCTGAACATAAACATAATTACGATTAGAATCATGTTCTGGATAAGGTTCTACTACACGTCTACTACGTTTAGTATTACTCTTATCTTCTTCAAAGTAATAAGTTCTAGACTGATTACAACAGCTCTTAGATTCTTTAGCATTAGGTATTTCACACCCATCTACATAAACACTAAAAGCATTTACACAACAAGGAAATTCAGCGATTCTATCGTGAACTTCCACAACCATTTCTCTTTTTTCATATTGAAGGATTCCCATTTCATTCATGGCGTCAATACACCAAGCAGCTACACGAGGAATGTAATCACTTGTCATTATATTGAAGTCATTATCTAAACGAGCAATTATGCCTTCTATCGGTAATACCTCTTTGTTCATCATTTCTTATATATTTAATAGTATAAGTTTCATCAAACTTAACAATCATAGATAGTCTAGCCATAGCATCAATTGGATACTTAATAATATCTTCAATCGAATTACACTTAGACATCATAACTTTACAAGTCTCAACAGTTCGTTTATTACAAGGAATAAATTTAAATAAACCTCTAAACTTAAAGTTAGCATCTATGAGAACAAGTTGACACCACCACGGACTCTGAAGATAAGCAACATATTCAACACCGTTATATGGAACTCCTTTACGCTTAGCAGCAATAGCATCATCGTGATCATATGGAACTTTACCTTCTTCAATAAGTTTAGCTTTGTTCTTACGAGTTGTTTGCCAATCTATCATCTTCTTTCTTTTAATAAGATTTCCAGTACTATTATAAACGTCACCTCTACGAACTCTTTCAATTAAAGCACAACCAAGTTTATTATTGAACTTAACTATCTTACCTCGAAGAACTTCTCTATTAACTTGTTCGTAATATCTATATAGATAATTACGAAACTGTATAAGAGTTATATCTTTACGATTCTTAATACGAATCAATAAGTTCTTGCTAGTTTTAAGTTTACCAATAACAACAAAGTAACGTTTAAAAGTATTATAAATATCTCCGTACTTTAATTGCTTAGCTTCTGAGAACATAGCATAGACTTTATCAACATTGTTTTCTAATCTATGATTAGTATCTGGTTCATCAGTATTCCATTCCCAAAAGTTATAAAGACAAATACCAAATATACTACGTACTTCGTCTCTACGACTTTCAATATTGAACTTTAGCTTATTTAGTAAAGATGAATAATGATTTATCTTACCTAGAGTAAGTTGGTAATCTTCATTACTTGTTTCAATGAAACGTTTATACATATGACGATAATCATATCTATCCATCTTTGGACTTATCATACTTCTATATCAGGATTTTGATTAATATTATCTTTAACAGGAACTTCATTAGTAATACGTTCTACGTTAAGTAGATTGCGTTTATATATTACATCCTTAATACGTTCAACCATATCTTCGGGAATAATAAATTCATTATCGTCTCCACTATTATCGACAATACCTTTATGAGTTTCGATAGGAATTTCAGTAGGTATTTCAAATGGAGATTCAATAACAATTGCACCTAATGAATTAATAAGAGAATTGCCTTGACTATTAATATATAAATAACCATTTATATAATCATAAGTTGGCAACTTACACATACCGGGAAGTTCAGCATAAAACTTAGAAGAACTCTCTTTAATAAAAGGAATAGCTAAGTTATCGAATCCAACAGTACGAACACTTAGAAAAGGAAGATTGTTTTCAAGTCTTACAGGACGAGGAACTCTTTGAGCACTACGTTTGACCTTATACTTTATAGTAACTAAAGATTGAAATATATCTCCATCGGGAACATCAATAATACTTATACGATAACGTTGCATAAGTATCTTATCAATAGCTCCATGACGTTCGTAACTTTGACGAATTTGTTCATTAAAAGTATGAATAACAGCAGAACGAATTGTCATTCGTGTAACATGATTATTACTTTGATGAACAGCATGAGCTATCTCAGAAACAATTTGATTAATCGAAGCCATTGTTATAAATATTAGTTGCTAACAAATATAACAATTATTTCATCAATAACAAATAGGAATAGTAGAAACACGAACAATAACTCTAATAGTAACAGCAAGACCTAGATGAAAAGGATAGTTTGTAAAGATAAATTGATGAGTGACGCATTTTAAGAAGCGTAGAGACAGAGTTAGTGCAAAGTCGATTAGTTGTTAAGGTTGAAGGTATGAATGCAATGTAGGGAACGAGAGGCACTAAATAGAGAGTGTCTTGCTTGTTACTTCCCCCATAAAGGAATGTGAATCATATATGACTTTCGGATACAAGAAGAGCTAGTACAATCGGCAGTACTAGCTCTAAGTCACTCCTTTACAGGGGTGGTAACAGCAACTTATTTATCACTGTTGTCTTCTCTCTCAATCTTTCTATAATCAATACCAAATCGAACAAGAATAGGTTTAATAATCCAACTCCATGATACAAATGATAGTATTACTGAATTCAATATCATTTTAACATCTCCAAGTTTCAAGCTAAAATAGATGATTCCGAGGATAAACGCACAAGCAATTGTAATAACTCTTTTAGTCCATGTTTTAACTGGTTTCGGCCCATTATTAGCATCAATTGCACTAATTACAAGATAAGCAATAACGTTAACGCTGATTACAAATCCAAAATCAAAACTTTCGGCAGTAGTTCTGATTATCTCTTCGAGAAGTGACAGAAAACTCATACGATAAACAGTAACATACCGAACGTTCCACAAAGGATAACGCTAATAACTTTAATCCAAATTAATGTTTTAGCAGGAATCACATCTTTAATCTCTTTGAAAGCAAAACTAGCTATGACTATCATCAATAGTAGTACGAATAATACTTTAACCACAATTCCCATGAGTACGATGTTTTTAATGTTTTTCTATGTTTCAATGCGATACAAAGTTATTTATTATATTGATAAATATAAATAAAGAGAGCTACTTTTTGTAACTCTCTTTATATCAATTAGTTGTAGTAGGTATTACATCTCGTTGAAATATTTCCATACTTTGTTGCCCTCAAAATCATCATCTTCAAACCAAAAGTCAACAGCACTAGCAATAATCTTTTCATCAAAGTTATTACCAAACCATTTTTCAAACAGTTCGCAATAATCATGATATTGTGCATTAATAGCAACATAAATATCTCCAATAGTGTAGTTTCCATCAGATAGTTTCTCATAAACTTTATGAGCTTTATCCATGTCGAATTTCTCACCTACATACTTTTTATCACCTTTCACATGATACATTTCTTCAACAGTATCATATGCTTCTCTTTCATCAAAATGTTCATCGTGATCACGACGATGTTTACGACTTCTATGTCTATCATCGTCACCATCATAACCGTAACCGAGAATTCTCATAATATGACGATCATCATCTTCACGATATTCTTCATCTCTACGAGCATTTCTACGGAAACCAATTTCATTACGAGGAGACATACTTCTACTGCTACGACCACGACCACGACTTTCAATGTAATCCATTATTCTATCATACATTTCGTCATCATCTCGTCTATCATAACGACGAGAACGACCGCGATCTCCTTCACTATATGGTATTTCTCTCATAATATTATTCTTGTATTAATAATTGTCTAAACGTTTCTAAATCAGACTGATTAAATACAATACCTTTATTAATAAAAGGAATAGATAGAGTTACGTTACCACGAGATATATTACCATCACCAATAAAAGGAATAGTGAAATCGTAATTATCAATAGAGTTAATAATTTCAATCTCTTCCGTAACAATACCGTCAACATCAATATTCCCATTAGCATCAGCAATCTTTCTTAACCATTTATCAATACCATCCATATTATTAACAATAGCACGTTTAGCTAAAGGTTTTACTAATTTAATAGCAGGATTAGTAGTACCAAGATTATCTATCTGAGATAAGATATATTCTTGTATCTTAATCTTAACTTTATCTAGTTGCACCATTTGTTAAAGAATTAATGAAAGCATCGTAAGTTAAACTAGGATTAGTTTTACTAGCTTCCTTAAAAGCATTAAACAATTCCATATCTCTCTGAGTCTTTTCAACAATACCAGTTTTTAAAGACTTAACAAGTTTAAGTTGAGTAGTTAGAAGATTACGACCTTCTTCACTATTTTCAATCTTAGCTCTAACTAAATTAAGAACTTCTACTTGTACCATGTTTTGAAGAGCATTATAGTTATTAACGTATTCTTCATTACTTGATAGTAGTTGACGTTGTTCATTAGTTAAAGGTTCAATTTCTGCATCAATACTATCCCAAAGACTGACTTGAGCAGCTTTAGGTTGTTGACCGAGTTGTTGCTGTTGCTGAACAATAGCACCTTGTTGCATTTGTCTTTGACGTGCCATTAACAGTTGCTTCTGACCTTCTAACAGTTGAATCTGTTCATCGATCTGAGTACCTGCTAAAACTGGATCACCGCCACCTAGTATAAATTGATTCATAACTCTATCTATCTATTGTATTTAATTACTTGAATAACATTATGCTGCCGGAGCAGGAGTAGTCTGAGACATACCACATGGCAAACAACCGTTAGCGTTTCTACCAACAAGACCAGTAGTAGTAGGTTCATTAGGAAGAACAGTAACACCGTAGATAACATTGCAAGTCTTACGGTCAACGTAGTTAATACCAGCAGTAAATGCTTTTTCAATTTCACACTGAATAAGCTTGTCTTGATACGGACGAACAGCACTGCTAACAGCAACCTGACATTTAAGACTGTCAATCTCTGCTTTAAGAGCATCGTAGTTATCACGCTGTCCTTTATATAAAGAGAAGTCGGCATCAATCTGAGACTTATACAGTCCAAACATTTCACTGTCAATAACTTGACGATCTTGGAAACGTTGATTCTGCTGAGTTAAAGCCCACTGATAAAGACCACCTTGCAGAGCAAGAGTATCTTCACAAGATTTAGCCCATGCTTGGAAAGCACTAGGAGCAGTAGTTCCTGCACCAATTCCAGTACCAACAACATTGATATTAGTAGAACCGTCTCCTAGCATACCGCCACCACCAGCCGTGCCTAACAAACCAGTTGAACGGCGATTGTTTCCAAACAATGCCCAAGCTCCAAGAGCAGTACCAATAATACCAAGAGTTAAACCGGCATTAGCTTTACCGTTAACATCACGACGATTGTAACCGTCCATTCCTGCTCCGTTATAACCTTCGGGAACAACTTTTACTTTTTCAATTACTTGCATAACAATAAGGTTTAAGTTTTAAAATTAAGGGAATCTGTAATAGCTATTACACCATTAAAATAAACGGAGTTATAAATAGTTCGAGCATTATCGCTAATTAACAATCTGATTAAATCTTAGTAAAAATATACTAGAGTAGCGAACAAAATAAAAGGCTAAGTTGTTTTAACCTAGCCTTTTAAGTGCATACTATTAGAGTTATCGTTTTATTCGATTAGTTCATAGTTTTCAATAGAATCAACTGGCGTAGCTCCTTCTCTTACGGGGGAGGTTTCAGCAATACACCGATAAAGATTACCTTCGTAATTAACGATAGTATTTACTTTAATAACCTTATCAAAGAAAGATTCCCAAGCAGGATAAAGTTCTTTAAGTTGAAGAGCTTTAGCATTATCGAAATTATATTCGTTAATATGAAGTTTAGCATAACTAATTCCTGCTGCAATAATAAGAAAAGAATTGAAATTAGTATCAACTGGAACTTCTTGTTCTTCTTCCCAACTCCATTCTTCACTATTAAGAACTTCGGATAGTTCTTGACTATCCCAATAATACTTAGTAAGATTCTCGTCGTCTGCTTGAGTAAGAACAGGAGCAATCTGTTCATAACCAATTAGAACTTTAGAACCATCTTTATTCTTTCTCTGATGTGCGAGAACAGGTAATCCATGACCTATTAACCACGTAACTGTAACAATTACATAAACCATAATTTAATTAATTTAATTTGTTTCACAATAAATATATTACTCATTAGAAGTTTGATCAAATATAGGATTATTAAGATTAATAATACCACCGTTATTAATAAGATTACGAAGCATATTAATATGATAAGTATTATTAATTGATTTACTCCATAGCATTTCTTTATAGAATACCATCTTACGATATTGATTCCATTTACCTATTGTAATACCTAAGTCATCAGTATTAGTACCTGCTTTAATTATAGTTCCATTATAATTAGTCTTAGTACAATATTGAATTGGATCAGTGTTTGTAAGATTTCCATTACTTGCTCCAAAACTAAGTTGAAATTCTTTATTTTCAGCACTTATATAACTATGAACAAATGCACCACCTCCTAATTTTGTATTTCCTTTTCTTTGAATACAACTATTTAGATTAGGATTATCGAAATCTTTATATTTAATAATATAAGTATAATCAGTAAACGCAGGAATATTAGCACATTCTATATAATTAGTAATGCCATCAAGACAAAGACCATAATAATCTGGAAGTATTTCAATAGTAACTCCATCATTATTTATACCATTATTTAATCTAATATCAAAACCTATTAATTTATTATTACTAGGTGTACTAGTTATTTCAATAGGTACACTAGAAGGCAATGTAAATACTCCATTTTCAGATATTTTAAAAATAGTAATCGTAGAAGGATTAGAACTACTAACATATAAATAACTTATAGTTTCTCCTTCTTTTAAGTTAGTTATTTTAACTTTAAATTCAGGAATTGTAATAGAAGTAACGACGCCATCTCTATATACGTATGTCCATATTAATGCGCCACCTCTTATATCATTGCCATAGACTATTACTTTATTTTGAGAAACATTAGATTCCCAAGTACCATTGTTATCTCTATGATTTATCCAAGTTTTATTAGCACCAAACACAACAGGATAACCATTATAACCAGACATACCTTCGTAAGCAACATTCTTATTTTCTAAAGAATAAGCATCTTCATCAGAAGTAGACGCAACAGGTTTAGCAGTACCTAAATTCTTAATAGTATTTCGAGTCGCAGTATCACTATTTGATTTACCAGTAACATCCCAATAGTATTCAGGTTTCGGAAGATAACCAGTTGGAATACCACACCATTTATTAAGAATAGTACGATCTTCATTAGAAGGAATCTCTGGAAGAAGAATAGTACGATACATTGCAAATTGAGCATAATTAACATCTAATATAGATTTACCAAATAATGGATTAGAACTATTACCTGTATTAACAATATCGCATTCGGCAGTTATAATATGTGTTATATATTCTAATTCAGTAGACTTAACATAACTATTAAATACATTATTTATATAAGTATTACCATTCAATCGAGCATTATATGCTATATCATCTTCTTTCATTAATAAAGCAAAACTTTTCCAAGCAGACTCAGTACTAGCATTACGTCTTTGATCATATAATATAATATGAACTTGATTAAAAATATAACTAACTTTAGTAACTAAACACTTACCTCCATAAGTTAAATTCTGAACAGTACCGTAATTAGTAACTCCATCGAAATAAAGACTATCTTTATAATCAGGAAGAACTTTAATAGTAAGACCATCAACATTCGCATTATTATTCAATTTGAATGTAAATCCTATTGACTTATTAGTACTAACATCTTCTGTAACAATAGGTACACTAGCAGGAAGAGTATGTATTCCATTTGTTTTTATAGACACAGAACTAACAACTGAATTATTATCACTAGATATATAATGATATTGTACAATCTCTCCATCTTTTAAATTACTTATTTTAATTTTAAATTCCGGTACATTAACAGAATTAATAACTCCGTTAGATATTACCCAAGTTCTTATTAAGAAACTACCAGTAGGTTCTGACTTATAGATAACAATAGAAGTAGAATTTAATTCATAATTCCATATAGTACCGTCATTAGTAGCAATATTAGTCCAAGTTTTATTCTTTCCGAATACAACAGGATATCCATCTTTACCACTCATTCCTTCATAAGAGAAGTTATATAGTTTAAGATGTCTATTTTGACCACTTATATCTGGAAGATAACCGAGAGCTTTAATAGCACTATTAGTAAAAATTGCAGGATCGTAAACGAACAAAGGTTCAGCAGTAGATAACAACCATTTCTTGTTACAACCAAAAGATAACGGTTTAGTTACTACGATATCTTTATTAATAATTTCATTATAAGAATAAGTTTTAGGATCACCACCTATAAGATATCTATGAATACTCCACAGTGTTTGATAATTATAGGTTATACTATTTACTTTAATAGTAGAACCTACTTTAACTTTATCTCCCCAAGTATATTCTTTATTAGTATCTTTATCTACTAATTTAAACATTACTGGATAAGGTTGAACAATACTTTCATAACGAATATATTCTTCAATAGTAATACTAATTCGTTGTGGAGACTTAGTAGGAAATGGAATCTCAACTCTCCAATAAGTAGGATACTGAACAGGCTTATAAGATTGTTTATTGATAGTTAGATCAGTAACTTCATTAACGCCAATAACAGTAATATCCATTACTAGATTAGCATCTGTTGGATTATAATATTCTCCATTAACAAGAGCTTTAATAGTACCATCGGACATTCTAATTCTAGGAGTAAATACATAATTACTGTTATTACTAGTAACTTCCGGACGCCATATCACCATTCCTTTATCATAGAAACTGCCTATCTTATACTTCTTGAGTTGACGTTCGAGAAGGAACTTTGACATAGTATAACGAAATAACATAGCAGACCATATAGAAATGTATGAAAATCTAGGGTCACCATCTCTAATAACTCCAAGCCACATACGACTAGTATCAAGACCACTTCCAAGCGATAGATTCTTGCCATTATAATCGTACTCATATTTAGTTTGACTAGCAATAGATTTTTCATTTAATTTAGGATTTTCTATTAAGGATGTTACTTGACCAAATGTCCAAGTAGAAGTTCTAGGAGGATTAAGATTAAACGTTTGTTCTAATATAAATGCACCGTCTCTACCTTCAATAGATTTAGATACTATTGAACCAGTTTGAATACTACTATCAGTAAACAACCATTTACGAAGAGATGCAACAGTATAATCTTTCCAAATAGGAATATTAGTTACTTTACCGAAGTTATTAATACCGTTAAGAGTAAAAGCACCTTCATTATCGGGAAGTATTTCTAATGTTATATCACAATCATGTTGTACAATACCATCATTATTAGCAATTCCTATACCAACATATATTGTTGAATCATTTATAGCATCTGTTGCTTTATATTGTTTAGGTATATTATAAATTCCATCTTTTCTTATACTATAAGTATCGACTTTAGTAGCATCAGATGTAGCAATGTATCTATAATATAGATAAACCTTTCTATCTAAACCTGTAACTTTTAATCTAAAAGAAGGAGTTTCTCTATTTAAACTAGAAATAACTCCGTTATTTTTTAAATAAGTATATTGTAAAGCCTCTCCAGTATTTATGTGTGTTAAGTGAATTATATTTTGATTTAATGTATATTCATAATTTTTCGTAGCTAGTGAATACCAAGTTTTATTACTTCCAAATACAACTGGATAAGTATTGATTCCACTAGTACCTTCCCAATTCATATTATACATCTGCATATCGAATCCATAGATAAAATCTTTCAACTTATCTGAGAACTCAGCATGATTATCATTAGTAATACCTTGACGTTTAATATCATATAGAATATCCGGTTTAACTACGACTCCCGGTCTATCAAGATTAAAATATTCTATTACTTGATTGATTTCGTCAATAGTAGCTTTACCTTTGAGAACAATATTCCAATATATTACAGAACGAACCATTGCATATGGCATACTGGAAGTACCTCTAAAACCTTGAATAGATAATTTAGCAGTATCTACAATATTGCCACCTGATTGATAAGTCCAATCTTTATCATCTCCTAAAATATTATTAATAATACCAATATTATTAGTAGAAGAAGGAAGATTTGCGTAATATCCAATTATGTATGTTTTATCTATTTCAGTACCTTTAAATACATTACGTCCATATAATTCATTAGTTATAGCTCTAACATTATTAATAGTTATTTCATAATTAATAGAAATAGGTTCTAATATACTTATCATAGATACAATAGAAACAGATTGTGAATCTCCTACCATTTCTTTAAACGGTTTAACTGATTCAACAAAAGTACCTACTCCATTTATACCGCTAGTTAATAAACCACCAGTATAACGAGACAACTGTTTAACTTCAAGTGTTGCACCTTCATCTAAAGCAAATCCAATAGCATTAACAGCTCCTTCATCTTCGGTACCACTATATAAATCAGCATAAGATTCAGGAACAGCATTAACTCCTTGTTGAAGATTAAATACAGTTCTAACATTAGGTTTATTCTTATCAATATAATAATATCGACAACTCTTAGAACAGTTAACATTAATAATGAAACTAGGAATACGTTTCTTATATTTAGCAGGATTCGTATAAAGAACAACACGATTAATATCCGGACCAATTGATTTAAGAGTTACTTCATCTATATAAGTAACAAACTTAGTATCTACCGTAAGAGCAGGATTCATGAAGCTAAAGAATGGAGCATCATATCCATCTTTAATATTATCGAAAGTACCGTTATAAACAATGAGATCGTTACCTTGTCCAGTTTTATCTTTAAGTATATCTTTATCGCTATCGGTGTTCTTTTTACCATAGCAAGAAGTTACACTTACCAATCTTGCTTTAAGGTCGGGTGGGAGATATCTCCCACCACTAACCTTAGACTTGAAGCCAATACCATTAGCGGCTCCAAGACCAGTAATATTAATACCCATATTGCAAACCTTCAACAGCAGTTACTACTTCTTTAACTAATTCAACATTCCAACCCGGAAATACAATAGTTTCAATAGGATCTTCCATACCATAAAGAATAACACTAACTGTAATATTCTCTTCAGTAACGTTCTTTAGCAAGAATGGTTCTTTGCCACCACGACCATCGGGAATACTAAAGTTAGCACCTGTAATATTACCCATTATAGAAATTTGTAGACTGTTCGCAGCATTAGCGCGATTATAAATACAATTACCTTCCATATCAATATTATTTAAAGAGTTAATAATAAGTGCTTCCACCCGTTCATTCCTTTACGGGGGAAGCACACAAATATACTAATTTATTTTTAATGTCATAACTATTATTAATTAAGTCATACCATTATTCCAAGTAGCAGGAATACTTGCTCCATTAGTTAGATTAGCTTTAACCATTCGATAAAATACATTAGCTCTATTATTAGACGATAGAGCATTAAGCCAAGTCCAAAACTCTGGAACACTACCAACAGTATCAGTAGCAGCATAGAATACTCCCGAACAATTAGTAATGTTCTTATGCTTATTAGCAGTAAATAGATTAGAACTAATCTTCTTAGGACTTCGACCGCTCCATCCTCCACTATAAGTTGCAGAAGCAAAACAATAACTAATATCTCGAAGATTTGTATTACGAGAGAAAGTATTCTCATGAACTTGTGTTTCAGCAGTAGTTCCTAAGAACTGACATTCTAACCAAGCATGATCTATATTCTGTAAATTTAAGTTATTAATAAATGTAGATTGATCAATAATTACTTTACTAGGAATAATAGTAAATACAAACGCATAACTCATTGTAATTAACTTAGGAATATTAGCAAAGAATTCAGTAGAATAAGCAAGACCTTCTTCATTAGTCGTAGTATTATTCCATTTATATGGAGTTAATAACGGCATCATGTAGAACATATAAGATATGTTTTGTACATTCGATATCGGCTTGAACAAGTAAGGACAAGGACGACCACGAAGACCATAATTCATATAATTATAAGAAGGATTTCCATTACTTCTTCCACTATAATAGAATACTCCTACAACATTAACTCCCGTAGTATTACTACAACTAGAGAATATATCTGGTGGACAGAAGTAATTCATGATTTTACGATTAGTTGCTTCTGACGCAGGAGCACTAATCGCATCGGCAGGATCGTTAAACTCTTGTGGAATATCTGGACTAACAGAAATATTACCAGCAGTAACAGCAGTATATAACTCTGAATTACTAATCATATCGTACAATCCTGTAAGACCATCATAAGCATAGATATTCCAAACAAGTTCATATTTATTATAATTAGGATTATCTATAACACGACGAATATCTCTACTAGGATTAGGAATAGTTTGCTCTTCATCGATGAACTCATTAGGATTATAGTTAGGATTAACTATATACTTAACAGGATTATATTGTTCATTAGGTATAAGTAAATCACCATAATCATTAGACTTCAAACTACCATAGTTCATAGTATATGGAGCAGCATTAACATCTTGGAAGTATTGCAAGCAATAAGCCATATTAGTAATGCTCTTTCTACGAGTAGTTCTTACTATACTATAAGAACGTTCTTTAGGCATAGCAATTGGAAGTTCTTCATCGGGAATCCAGTCACCATTAGAATCAATACCAAAATTAGGAGTTATACCGTCAGTAGCAGCGTCTGCTTCTTTCCATCCTTTAATAGTAGAACTAACAAGTTGTTCTTGATAGAATAACTTATAAGGTATCATTCCTGTCTTAGCAAACTTAACATTAGTTTCTGCAAAACAGTAAGCAGCGTTAACTATCTTACAGTTCTTGAAACCTCCCCCCGTAAGGGAGTACTTCACGTTTTCCATGTTATAAAACTCGTATGATATATTAGTAAGATTAACACAATCTTTAAATATATCTTTAGGTAGTTCTACAACAGTTCCAGTAGGACATTTTATATTACTAAAGAATCCGGGAGCTTCGACTAATGCACTACAACCGCTAAACACTTCATAAGGAAATATTTCTGTATCTTCTTTAAGGAATGTTTTAGTGAATCCTGTAAAGCAAGGATTAGTAGTTGCATTCGTAGCAGATGTACCAGTAATATATTTAAGTTTAGCTTTAATTCTACGGAACATAGAATTATGAATAGGGAATTCAATAGTACTATTACTAGCAGCATTGAAAGAACCATAAATACCATAGAACACACTAGTAAACTTATCTGTTTTACCTTCGATCTGTCCTCCGAATACATTTAATAATGAACCAGTAGAATGATTAAGATTATTAAAACTATTAGTTACATATTGTAATCTAGGATTGTTGTAGAACAAAGGACAATACTTAGTTCTCTTCTCATCATCATTCTCAACTAGATCAAAGTTAATATTAGAACCGTTAAACATTCCATTAATATAAACTAGTTGAGGAAGATTAATAAGAAGTCTACTAGCTTTAGCAGCACTGAAGTCAGAAGTAGTTGGTTCAATTGTCCATTCTCTACTAGCATCAGTAATAAAACAAAGTGTACCACTAAATAACAAATAGAAATAAGTTATCTTCCATTCTATATTACCAACAGGTCTAGCAAATATAAAATCGTCTGTATATTTAATACCACTAAAATAGAACGCTTGTGACATTGCTGTAACATTAACAAGCGGAGATAACAAACCGTTTCTATTAGTTATTTCTTCATTACTATTTCTAGTACAAGTATAGATAATACAATTTCCACCGGGAATACTACGGAACAAAGAACTCATACTAGTTACTTTGCCACAATTAATAAACATATTGCGATTGAAACTATCTACAATACTAAGTTGTATTTTAGCACCATAGAAGCAATTGTCTAGTATAGTAACGTTATTACATTTATAAAGAACATAATAAGCATCAAAGAGTTTACAATTAGTTCCTTTAAATGTATTACTCATATTAGTAGTACCAATAGTTATATTAGTACCAAGATTAGTATTAGCTTCCCATTCTGTTTTACCTGCTGTTGTATTAGTTTTAGAACCATAGTATTGATTAGCATACATTGGCGTCTTACCATTAACTAAAGCAGGTGGTTCATGAATATAGAAGTTATTACATTCATTAAATGTACTAGTACTAGTAAGTTTAATATGTCCAAATACTCGTTTAAGAGAAGTACATCCAACAAAGAAACTACTACCAACACTAACAGGAGCATCTGGATTATTATCAAACTTAAAGTAATGAACTCCTGCTGCACTAGTAACAGTAAATGTACTAAGTCTTAAATTAGTAACATCGAAGATAGGATTATCATTATATTTAGGAATTGGTTTATTACCATATTGAATAGAATTAATATTAGTATTATTCATAATCAATTTAGTAAGTTTCGGTAATTCGGCAGCAGCTTGAATAGGCTTAGTAGTATTAGTTCCACTAATATTAAGTTCTTCAATATTCGGAGCGCCAACAATATAAATATCTAATCCACTATTAGTACATTTACTAATATTAATAGTCTTAACTTTATTACAATTAGATACATTAAACATAGTAAGATTTACGTTGTTAGTACAAGTAATTGCAACAAGATTAGGACAGTTAGTAATATTAATAGTATGTAAGTCTCCTAGATTACTAAGATTTAATTCAGTAATTTTTTCACAAGAATCAATAGTAACAGACTTCAATCTCTTACATCCACTAAAATCTATGCTGTCTAAGAATGGTTGATTAACTAGTGTAATAATCTCAATAGAACTATTAGTAATATTAAGAGATGCAAGAGAAGCATTAGGTAGAGACATAGAAGTTACTATTGAATTAGATATATCTAAGTCTTTCAACTTAGTGTATTTCTCAATATTAACTGTAAACGTACCTACTTCGGAACTTCCACTCCAAAACTTAGTATTAGACAAATCAATATGTCTAACATCTGAGAAGTCTTCGTCATTAACGAATACTGTTTCAAATGGAACAGGAGCATTACTAAGAGTATCGACATCAGACAAATCTAATTGAGAGAAACTAGGAAGTTTCATAGTAGACATGAAACGTTGAAATCTCATCTCTTTTAGACCTCGAATATCATTAATTTGCGGAGTATTGTTAATAGTTATCTGAGTATTAAAAGAACTAATAGGCGCTAACTTGATTAAAGTAGGAACTCCTTCTTGTAAGAAATATCTAGTATCAGTAGTATTACCAATGTTAATAACAAATATCATCGGAACATTAGAAGTAATAGTAAGACGAGGATTTGTAGCTTCAGCACCACCAGCAGAGAAAGCACCTTTAGTATTATAAGGTTGGAGATTAGATACATTATTATATCTAAATACTCCATCAAAGAACCACCAACGTTTCTTTAACCAATCTCGAACATATTCAACACGAGTACCATGTAAGAATTCAATATTAGCATAAGACGCAGAACCTCCTGCTTCACTAACATAAGCAGTAAGATACTTAACATTGTAGTCATAATTAAATAAAAGCTCTCCACATGATTTAGTTTGTGCAGAGAAGTATTCATCTATATAATGATTAACGTCTTTACTAATATTAGCATTGTTTCTCCATAAATCCCAAAGTTCTTCAAGAGAAGAATCAAAAACTCCAGTATTAATAAAAATACTATCACGAAGAACATCCCACATACGAGAACTATAAGTATCATAACCACCATCAGGAGAATTACGAGTAATAACTAATGAGTTAACATCTGTATTAGGATTATTAGAGAAAGTATCAAGATATGCTGTTTTAGCAACAGATTCAAGAGCAGTATTATCAAGACCATTAGCAGTATCCATATCATAGAATCTAATAAAGAATTTATTAGTTCCTCCAACATCATAACATACAGCAGTCATGTTCTTACCAAGAGAATCAACAAGACCGAACTTAACACATATTAATAAATAAGAATAAGCATTCTTAATTGAGAACTTAGTATCTAATTCGGCAGCAAGAGTAGACCAACTTGATTGAGCAGGATATTCACCATCTGTTTCAACGTATCCGCCAGATTGTTCATTCCAAGTATATTTCTTAACTGTGGAAGAAGTCATTTGAGCAAATAGAGTAAACAGTCCTTGAAGAGCTGTCCAAACAGCATCATCAGTAACAGGAGCAGTTGGATCTAACCAATTACCACCATTATATTTAAACTCTCCTACATGTTTAATGATAGAGATATCGTCTTGCATAAACAAAGCTAACGGTAATGTCTTGTTTCCATCAACAATAACATTAGCGTTTTCACCTATTTCATAAGAATAAACTTTTTGCTGATCAATACTACCAAACTTTTCATTCTGACCATAAGCATGATAAGAAGTAACAAAAGCAGGGAGAGCATTATCTACATATTCACCAGTACTATTCTTTATCTTAGTAGTAAAGTCTTTTAAGAATCGGAAGCCCATATTGTAATAAGCACCACGACCTAAATTGAAACTATAAATACCAAGACAAGTCTGAGTTTCTTCTCCATCAAACTGAATAAGAAGAATACATGGAAAACCTTCAAGAGTTTGTTTAATAGTTACTTTCTCATGAACTTTAGTTTTATCTCTAGTATCAGTTGGACGACGAGCTTCGAGTTCTTCCATTGGAGGAGTTTTCTCAAATAGAATATCAGCGTTATCATTAATCCATTTACCAATAGAAGCATTGTTAGCATGAGCACTATCGACAACATCGGCTTTAAGAGTAAACTGTCGTTCGGGAAACCAAGTCTCTTTAGGCTGGAATAATTCGTAATCAAGATTACTACCGTCATCTGCTTTCAACATCTTATCAAAACGAATCTCAAGATTCTTAATAAGATTGTTCATAGTAGATGTTCCTTGCTTAGAAACAGCAACATCAGTAGTACTTTCAGCACTAGATTTTCCAGAAGTAGGACTAAAGTAACTCATAGTACAACCTGTATACCAATTATTATTCTGTCCACCAATCTCTTCAAATACTGCACGAGTAAAACCTGTATTAGCACAGTTGATTAACATTATATCAACAGGAAGAGTACGAGTAGTATCAGAAATAAGACTATTAAAGTTAACAGTAGAATAAGTCTGATTAATATCATCCCATAAAGTAGAATGTGCAGAGTTATCAGAAGTAGAGAAGAAGTTACGTAACTTAGCAGAATTGTAAGCTACGAAATCAATACTACCATCTTCTAGAAGTTTAGCTCTAGCATTAGCATTCATATAATTAATAACAATCTCTTTATCATTAAGTGGAGAACGGAATAACTTAATATCATAGAAGTTAACATCAGAATAATTCTGAATACGACCAACATTACTAATATCACAACCAAGATAAATCTTAGAAGAACTCTTCCAAGTAAAGTCAGTCTTTATTTCACGTGCAACATTAAGAGTACCATTAACAAAAATACCAACAACTCGTTTATCGGGATTCTTATTAACAATAAAGTCAACAGTGTTGATAACATTCTGTTGTACCTTACAACTAATAGTTTCTTTAATGTTACCATCAGTATAACTCCAAGTAATATCTTCAAGACCAATTTTAATACCTTCTGAGAATTGTTCATCAGTATTATAGTCACCACAGAAGAATACTGTTCTATTAATAAATGGATGAACATCTGTTTTAAAAGTAACAGACATAGAAAATCCTTGTCTACTCCAATTTGTTAGTTCAGTAGAATTATCTTTAAAAGGTTGAATATCTATAATACCATATGCTTCACCCGAAATACGTAACATAGATTGTCCATCTTGAGTTAAGAATCCAGATAAAGCACCATTAGTATTATAAACTTCAAGATTAGTAACTGCACCAACAGGTTCTAAAGAACCCGGAGGAGTAAACTTAGGAACATTAGATGTCCATTGTCTAGCAGTAGGAGTTTGAGGAAATGATTCTTGACGAATATGCCAAGCAGCATACATAGAATTATTAGGATTCTGATCGGGAATCAAAGACTGAGAACTTGCAACAATTTGACAAATAAGTTCAACATCAGTAATAGGATCTCCTTTTTCAGACCAACAACGAAGAGTTATATTCCAATCACCAAGAATATCTCCTTCTGTTGGAATAGCCCAAGAAAATACTTGTTGTTTACCACGCTGAACATATTGATTATCGTTATAGTTTCCAGTATCAAAATAACCGATATCACGAATAGTACCATTATGTTCAAGACGAACAGCATAGTAAATAATAGAAACACCTGCAAGATAAGGAGTAAATGCAAATGAAATATTACCACCTTGAGAGAATTTAGTTTTCTCAACTCCTTCATCTACTTCTGCTTTACTAGTAATACCTTCTACGAGAACTACTAGATTAACACCATCTTCTACTACTGTACGATTAGTTACAACATCTGATTGAACAGTAGAACCTGACATATCAGTAAATGCTTGTGCTTGAATAGTATAAGAACTACCTGCAATAATATTACCAAGTTCCCACAAGTTAACATTTACTTGACGAGGAGTAGTACTAGTTGTAATACCAAGATCAATACTCTTAGAAAAACCGTTAGTTATATTAGTTACAACAAGACTAGCTGCGCTACCAATAATCTTACTAGTAACAGTATAAGTTATAAAATAATCAATACCAACAGTAGCAGTACTTCCTGCAACACTACTTGCTAATTTAATACTAGCTTCTACTATATTAAGTAAATAAGATTCGGCAGCAAATCCATCAGTATCGGTAGCCGTAATGACTACCGAATGAGTACTGTTATTTGAGAATTGATCTAACTTAGGAATAATAAGAGTACCGGGAGTATTAGTCCATGCTTCTTGATCTTTAATAATACTATTGCCATCAAGAGAAACATTTATAAAATAACGCTTATTATTCTTAGATGATTCAATAAGATAATTAAGCTTTATATTAGTTGTAACACTAGAATATAAATACTTTGTATTACCTTCTACTACAATGTCTCCATTAGTAATAGTAACTTTAGCATCAGCAGTACCTCCGCCACCTCCGCTACCACCGCCACCATGCTCTGCTAACCAAGCAATATGACCATCATGTTCTGCAAGTTTCTCCTTGTACTTAACAAGAACTTCATTAATATTCTCTTCTACTTTTCCATTAGCAACTTCCTCAGGATCGAGAAGACGAGGATCAGTAGTGATAATATTATTAGCATTACCGGCAGCAACTACTTCCCATTGTCCGGTCTCTTTATTAAATCGCTTAATTACTTCTGACATAATTATTCAATTATAGTTATTATATCATTACCATTATTTGTTTCTCCATTACCGCCAATAGCTTCGGCATTAGGAGCTTCGCCTTGAATATTAATATTATATTTACCGCTATTATTAAAAACATTAGCTACCTTCTTAACTTTAGCCTCTATTTTATTACTGTAAACATCATATATAATATAGAAAGGATAACGCTGACCAGCATTTACTTTAGCAGTAATATTAGTTCTACTATTAATAGTAATACTAGCAGGAAAGAAATATCGAAGCCACGGAGTATTCGGGCTAGGCAATTCTTTATTACTCGTGTGTTTATAGCCCGTAGCTTGGCTCATAATGTACACAGGAGCGGTTATTTTACTGACTAACTCAAATGTACACAGATGTTTTACCATGTCGTAATTCGAATTATTTTGCCATGATTTAGGGAATTTCTGACCCTTTAGGAAGCCCTCTGCTGTCTCTTCGTACAATTCTGTACTTCCGAAGTTACTCTGCAATAACTCTGCTGTAACTTGAATTATAGGCTTCATGGAACTATTAGGATTCTCGATTAACGGATAACTACAACTATATGTATGTTTATGACCTCCAAGACATAAACGATAACCATTGTTATTTAAGAACTTCGAGAACCAATAAGCATTAGCTTTACTAGTATTAAAGTTAAGACGACTTCCACTACGTTCAACATCCGGATATTCAGTATTGTCCCAATAGAATGAATTGATAAGATTTTGAGTAATGATTGTAAAAGGCATTTCATGACAATAAGCTACCTTATGTCTAATATTACTATCAATATATTCTAAGTCTTTCTCGCACCATTGACGAATATAATCATAAACAACACTTTGTGGATTAAGACCATAAACATCTCGTTCAGTATTAGAACTAATCTCACTGTTAACACATAAGAAATGAGTATCAGCAAAATCAAATGAATACAAACATTCAATATAAATCTCTTTATTCTGTATAGTAAATACAGGAGGATTCTCTTCATTTATTTCATAGCAATAGAAGAATCGAATGTTAGTAGCATTAATCTTAGAGTTATCACCACCATCACCAAGAACATAAACATTAGCAGGAGTTAAATCGTTGTTACCAACACTAACCATTTCTGGTAGAGTAAACAAAGGAGCACGACCCGAATCATAATCTAACCATTCGTTAATACGATTACCATTCTGAGTCATATCACCAGTATTAATCATAAACTCTACGCTCTCACTAGTAGCATTAATATAATTATCTGCAATATTCTTAGCAGCAATTTTCCATACTTGATATTCATCCCAATTAAAACCTTGCTGATCAGAAGTTTGTAAGAATGTCCACTTATTCTGAATATTAACAGCATCTTTAATAATGAACTTATAAGTAGGACTTCTATAACTAGAATCACTTATACGTTCAATATAGTATTCGTAGTCTCCAGCTGATAATTCAGTTAATACAACTTTATGAGAAGTAAAAGGAGTACCATCAGTAGTAATTGCACGAATACGATTATAATACTTACGAACACCAGTTTCATCTTTGAATGATTCAATACCTGTCCAACCACTAGCTCCTACTTTTCTATAATAAAGCATCTCATCATAGTATCCAACAGATACCCAATTAAAGCAACGACTAGCATTAGGAGCCGTACCTCGACGACCTAATGTCATAGTTACTTTATTAGGTTTAGTAGAATCTAATAAAGTCTTGTTGAAGAATATATTCTTATTTTCAAATGAAGCACGAGGAACATACTTATCAACAGTAGGAATAACATTAGCTTCTAGATTAACGAAGTACATATCATTAGCGTTATTTCTAGCACTAAGAGCTTTAGTAGCTTGATTAACAGGATCCATAGTATAATACTTAGTGAATAAGTAATTACTAGTTAGATAACCGTAAGCAGTATTCTCAGCAGCATCTACTTTATCTGCGTCACCAGCATTAAGTATTTGTAAACCTACGAGATCAATGTAGCCTTTAGATACCCTTATGGGGGTTGTCGCATTGTTATACGGATTAGCAACACTAGATGGAGTAGTTCCCCAAGTTAAGAAGAATTTAGCTTTACGATTATCAAACTTAATAAGTTTACCATCGCTAGCTATCCACTCCATATCAAAGGTTTTAACTTTAATACGAGTAGTATTAACATCCATAACTGAACATTGAGCACCACGAATAAGAAAAGTAGAACCCGCTTTTATCTCCCCCCATAAAGGAAGTGTTTCCCAATCTCCACCCTCTGTACCATACTGTAATGATAATCCTTTTAGAGATACATCTTTACCAGTAAGATTACTAAGTTCAACGAAGTTATGAGAACACGGATTATAACTATATTCATCACTAGTAATACCTCCGCAATATAAAGAATTTATATATAGTTTTTGAAGATATAAACTAGTAACATAAACCCAACCAGTATTAGGATCTTCTTGACCACCAGTAGGTTCAGCTTGATCAGTATCAAGTTCTTTCTTATAAACAACAAGTTGTCCATTGTTGTTTACTTTAACTCGATAGATTTGACCACTAGGAGCAATCAAACCAATAGTATCAAGTTTATCGAGAGCTTCGTAATCAATACTACCTCCGCCACCGCTACCTCCGCTACCAGTAAGATTAACAGGTTCTCCGTTTATCTTAGTATATAAACGTTTAACGTCAATAGCAAGAAGAAGTTCGTATTCAACAAACTTCTGAAAGTTAGCTTGTATTTCAGCCAATGTACCATAGTGTCCACAAACAGCTTTAGTAGTTGGTTCAAAACCCTCAGCAGTCGGTTCTAGACTATTAGCAATACGGTTGACATTACGAAGAACAATGTTCATCTTTTCACTTGGAGCAACACTAGGATCAATAGGCTCATACTTACTAAGTAAAGTACTAGTTACAGTATTACTAACATGTCCGGGAGTAATAATTAAATCTCTTTGACGAACAATAGTATCCAAATAGTTTTGGATACTTTGTATTGCTTCTATAACAGAAGCAAGATCATCATTACCAACAATACCTGCTTCTTTGCCAGACGTATCTATCCAAAGAGCATCTTTATTAGTAGGAGGAGTATCTTGTGCGATAACAGCTTCTACAGTTTTATTAATAACTTCGTCACGTAGATCACTAACTTCTTTGTTAGTATTTTCAATAGTAGTATTTACTTCTTCGAATTTATTATCTACGTCTACGAATTTATCATCTATTTCTTTCTTATTATAATAATCAGAAAGATCAGCACTTAATTGTTTAAGTACTAAATGTTTATTTTCAGTACCTCCTTTGAACCAATATTCTTCAATTACATTTCCTTCTTTTCTAATACCTACGGTTAAACCTACCGCACGGGTAGGTTTAGTTAACGCAGATAATGCTTGACCAATATCGTCATAAGGGCCATATTTAGCATCTAAATTAGGATAGGCATTGAATTGTTCATCAGTAGCATTGTTAACAATAAGTTGTCCAACAACAATTCCTTGTTTCATATTAATTATTTATTAACCGTTATAAGTAGCAGGTTCACCATAAAAATCATTAGTTAATTGCCATACACAACTACTAATATCTATCCCGTTATCATAACCAACAAGTTTAACACATCCATGTCCTAATCCAACAATCGTATAAGATAGAGTTGCTCCAAGAGAAGTAATCTTTAATTTATCACTATCAAAAGGATCTTTGAATAATATTCTATCTCTATCTCCATTTACATGAAGTTTTAAAACAGGACTAGATCTAGTAGTAAAATAAGGAATTAATATTGTTTTAGTATAACCATAAGGAACTTTAGGAAGATAGATATCAGTATTTGTTGTAAGATATGCTTTATCAAATTGATTAGATAAGACATCTCCATTTGCTTGAAGTATAATATTCTCACCAGATAAATATCCACTACCATCTTTATTTAGATGATGTTTACTACCTCCAAACCAAACATTACCATTAGCAAAATCAATACAAATATTAGGCTTGAAAGTATTATTTTCTGCATATGGGTCATTCGGATTAAAATCTTCATAAGAAGTAGTAGCTATACCATTAGCATTAACACCTTGTTGACTAAACATATAATTACCATTGAATACAGCACTACCAATAAGACCATTAGCTATAATACCGATTTTAGTATAAATAGCTTCGTAACCTTCGAACTTAATCCAAAATCTTTGATTATTAGCAACAGAAGCACTAGGAGTACTATAAACTTGATCAGTACCTTTCCATGGGCCTTCATAATTAAGAACATAGAAATTACCATCAGCAGGGTCATATACATAAGGAGCTTTATACTCATCAGAAGTATAAGACTTAGTAGAATCGTAAATACCCTGAGGATAGATAATCTGATTATGTCCATCAGAACCCGGAAGTCCATTTGTTCCAGTAAGTTTAAAAGGAGTACTCCAATCTAATTCAAGATGACCAAGTTCATCGCTGTTACTATTATAAGCAATACGAGTTTGGATACACCAAATATAAAGTTTCTCTTGAGTTGGAACAGGAACAGTTAAACTCCAACCATCTGGATTACGTTGTTTAGCAATTGTAGAGTCAAACGCAGCACTAGGAGCAGTATCGCTTCCTAAAGAATATCTAGCTTCAATAGAAATTCCCGGAAGTCCATCAATACCATTACTACCATTTACTCCATCTCTACCAGCAGGACCGGTATCACCTTTCTTACCAGCTTCGCCAGTAATACATACAGGATCTTCCCAATATCCTTCAATAGCATTACTAGGAAGAATAGTTGCTTTAGTCATCCACATATAAGGGGATTCAGTAGTAAGAGTTGGAAACTCAACAGTCCAAGCAGCACCCGGATTTCTATCTGATCTAGCAATAGTAGGATGTTCTGTTGCACTAGGAGAACTAGCAAATCTAAACTCAGTATGTTTACCATCTTGAGCATCTCCATCTCTACCATTGACTGGAATGACATCAGACCAACTAACAACTTTATTAGTAGGGCCGTCAACAGTACCGATACATTGCCACCATTGTCCATCATTAGAATCAGGATTATCTTTCCAACCAGCAGGAATTAATTCTTGACTAGTAGGTTTAGCAGGAATAGTAGCAGACTTAGCATAGATATAAGTTTTCCAGTTAGGAACTGTACCATCTGTACCATCTGTACCATCAGCTCCCGGTTTTCCACTCATAAGTACAGGGCCTGCCCAATTACTTGCAAGAGTTCCATCAATATTAATCTGAGCAAATATTCCCCAAACAGCACCGCTACCACTAGGAATAGTAGTAGACCAAGCAGAACCGGGATTAATATTATCTTCATCAAACGGAGGAGCGTTAACATAATCAATAGTTTTTTGGTACATCATACGAACTCCAACACCTGATTGTCCATCTTCTGCATTAATACGAATAGGAGCACTCCATTGACCTTCGAGTTTACCGTCATTAAACATTCCAATAGTCATCCAAAGATATTGTCCTTTATCTATTGTAGGAACAATATCAGACCACTCTGAACCGGGATCGTCAGCATTACGATTAATAGCAGGTGCATCACTAGGAGATGTATTAACTGCATATTTGAAATTATAATATTTTCCAGCAACACCATCTTCACCAGTGCATTTAATAGGAGTAGACCAACTTGTTACTTTACCTGTTGCACCACGTACTTCACCAACTGACATCCACCAAATACCAACAGCTGTTGGAACATCTGACCATCCTGTTGGAACGATATCTTCCCCCGTAGGAGGGTCTGGTTGTGTAGCAGATTGTTTAAACACAAATGTCTTCCAATTAGGAACAGTACCTGCTTCACCTGCTGGAATACCAAACTCTAAATCATATAACGGAGTACCGGATTCATTAGCACCTTTATATATTACTTCGGCAGTAGGTATAGCATCAGCAGGAAGAGCTAAAGCAATAGCTTTATCAAACTCTGGAGTCTTACCTGCTTCTCCACCTCCACCGCCACTTCCGTTATTCTTAACGACAAGATCAGCATCTCTTACACCACCGTTGAACCAAAATTCTTGTATCGTACTATTCACTCGAATACCTACTGTTAGACCAATAGCACGTAATTCATTAGGAATATTAGAAAGAGCTTCGGCAATAGAACTGTAAGGGCCATACTTAAAGTCAAGATTAGGAAGCGGTTTAAAATCTTTATCAGTTGCATTGTTATTAATCAACTGACCAACAGTAATTACATTCATATTATCTTATACTAAAGTTAAGTTTAATATCTTCTTTAAAACTTCCCATAGGAGAATAGAAAAAGTAAACAGTATAATGAATACCATCGACTACTTCATTATTAATCATTCTACGATAAGCACCATCAGCAGGAGCAGCTTCTCTCCACAATGTAGTAGTTAAGATATCTCCAAATTCAGAATTATCAAGAGAAACACTATCGGGAACAATAACAAAATGAATACTTTGTTCTTGTTTAATAATGATACTTTGATTTTCTTCATCTCGAATATCTAAAGCAACATGAGGAAGAGCAATAATGTCTGTAACACTCATCTCTTTAAATGTAAGAGGTGGAATATTAGTATGACCAATATATACATTAATTGGTTTAGCTTCAATTGCTTCTTTACATTCTAATCGTAGCTGAGCTATAATATAATTAATAAGAAGATCAGCTTTCTTCTCTTCTCCTAATTGATAAGCAGCACAAGCAGCTTGAAACATATTCCAACAATTAATAACTTGACGATTAACTCCTTTACAAGTAGAAGTACAATCTTTGATCAAGTCAATACCTAAGTCGGAAACCATAATCAACAACTTAGTGTATACACAGTTGTATTTAAAAGGAACAGTAAGATACACATAAGTACCATCTTCGTTTTGTATCATAAGCAAACTAATTTAGAATACATTTCATTTACGTTTTCTTTTTGTTCTTTGGATAAATCCTCGTACACATTTTGCATATGCTGTAAAACAATGCAGCAGTAGTATATACAAATATCGTCATTATTAACGACATATCCAAGAGAACTGAGATGTGCCATTTGCACACCTCGTTCTATTGATTCATCAATAACTCTTTCAAAATTAACTTTCATTACTTTAATGTGTTATTCGTTATATAAGTAATGTAAGACTGAAATTTAATGTTCAACTTGTTACTAAAACTAAGTATCTTATCTTCTTTGCTAAGACTAGCATTATAAATAATCTCAATAATTGATTTTTCAATAGCAGCCATCCATTGCTTTTGCATAAAGTCAGAAGGTTTAGCGCCATTGATCTTATACATAGATAAAGTAGAAAATACCGTATAATATTCAGCATTTATAATGTTATGAATATTAGACAGTATATTATCTTTATTAGTATCAATATGATTATTAATAATAGTAGTAGAAACAAAAGAAATAATTCGCATAGCAGAAGCATACATTGAATCTTCAATAGCAGCCTTACATTTATCCTTATCTTTATTGACTATGTTTTTCGTAATATCAGTTACGAACGTAGATAACTCAAGCAGTGATAACGATAGTTTATCAAGTGTTGTACTTACTTTAATTACAAACTTTTCTGAATTAGATTTCTTACGATTGTCTAGCCATTTATAGAGAAGTAAGAATATAGCAACTACGACTACGGATGCTATACCTTGACTAAGTGCGGATTCTAATATTTCTTTCATGATGTAAATGAATAAAGGGATTACTATTAGTAATTAGACCAATAGTAATCCCTTTAATTAATATTTAGCTTTTTTGTTATACTGCTGGGTCTGGAGCTTATCCCTCAGGAGTAACAGGTTGACTGTCAACTGAAGAAAGAGCAGTGAAGATTTTATCAAGAGTAGCTATTGATGTAGAACCAGTAGGAACAGCAAGATAAACAATACTCTTAACGTTTTCAGTATTACCACTTCTAAGATTACGGGAATTGTAGAATGTCAAAGCGTAAGTTGTCCAGCCTGTCGCACTCGAACGAACAGGAAGTTTGTACAGCTGAATAGCATCACGTTCAGTAGCATTGATACCTTCTGCACCAATACAACGAAGTTGCAATTCTTTCAAGAACGCATCGTCATTAACAGGAGCAACGCCTTTGGTATTAACTGTAACCGTAGCGCCAAATAGTTTATCACCTACAACAACATTCCAATTCTGATAATCTTTAGCAGTAATAGTAATCTTAGCAGCCGAAGCAGTAGCAGTAAATCCTTCGTTCTTACCAAGAGCTTTAAGTTCATCTGCTAAACGTTTTGCAACAGTAGTAGCAGTATCTCCTTCTGTGGCACGAGTAGAAGAACTCCATTTATAACGTTCATTAAGAACAGTTCCCGGTTTTACCATAGTAATGGTATAATCCTTATCCTTTACAGGGGTGGGAACAGTAATATCAACACTTAGATTAGTACCTACTGCATATTCTGTCTTTGCATACTCAAAGCGATAAGTGTCTATATCGAGAACACTATTGTAATAATCGCTAGCATTAGCAAAAGCTCCGCCACCTATAAATATAGAGAAGCGAGGAATACGTCTAGCAGGAGCATCTGTAATAACCGCACCAGTATCATCATACAATGCGATTGCACCTTCCGCAATACCAGCTTCACCTATCTCGTTAATACTAGCAGGAGTAGTGGCAAGAGCGACGTTTTTAGCGAAAAGAAGTCTTTCCATATTATTCTAATTTAGATAATTCATTTGAAACTCTCTCGTAACTATCATTATTAGAGATAGCATTATAAGTATTAACTGCTCGTTCAATAACTTTCTGCATAGCTATATCGGATAGTTCATTAGTAGTATCTGTTTCAAGATTAACAAGAGTAGGATATTTAATATAAGTTACTACAAACTTACTTATATCAAAGTTTCCAATAACTTCAATACCATCTTCTAGTTTATAACAAATAGGACTAACTGCAACTGATTTACTATGATAATCATTTTGAGTTTGAGGAACATAATCAATTTCAATCAATCGACATTTTGCTAACACTTCCCCCGTAAGGAGACTAACAGATATCAAATACATTATCTGTGGAATAAACACAGTAGTATTAATTCGATAACCTTTACCAAAAGTAATATCTGTTTTTCTAGGACTAACAATAGGACGATTAACTAACAAAGGATCAAGTTCGTTAAGTCTTATAACATTATCAGAGATACCATCGAGTTCGCGATTGCCTTTACGAGAGAATATATCTCTAACATAATTAATACTTTCAGTATTAATCAGTTCATCAATTTGTTCAGGAAGTATTGCCCGAACAGTTTTCATTCCCATTTGTTGTGCAAGTAGCACGAACCGATCATGTATCTCTGTAATCTTCATAACAATAGTTATAATTGAACCTTGATTTCCAAACCTTTACGGAACTGAGCATTCTCTGGATTATTGAAATAAGCAATTGCTTCTTTCATGTTAGAACCAATAAATGCTGCTTCGGGAGTAAGTATTGTCTGATTAACATCAGAACGAACAAGTTCGCCTTTAGCAATAAGTTCTTCAATAAGAGCTTGGGTAGTAAGGTTATTGTTGTTAAACATTTTGTTAAATTTCTCCGGTTCACGAATAGCGTAATCATCAAGCATCTTTTCTTTAACGCTTTCATCAAGATTAAGACTTGTGATAACATCTGTTCCAGTAGAAGCACAATAACAAACAAACATTGCTTTGAACTTTTCTGCGTCATCGAGAAGATCGAGATAATTTCTACGAGCTTTATTAGATTGAATACGAAGACGTTTAGCTCTATTCTGTTCTCTCTGTTCATCACGAATATAGAAACGAACACGAGGATTAAAATGAATAACCTGTGTATCCTTTGCTACATCGGGATAGAACAAACAGTGACGAAAGGCAATGTAGTGTTCAATGTTATCGGGACGTCCATATTGATAACGAGTAGACTCTAAAGCATTAAGTTCAATAACATAGTTATTGATAGCTTCTTTCAGCAACTTAGCAGTAGACTTATCAGCATTTTCATATGCTTCAATAATAGTCTGTTCTTTAATTGCGTATTTCAGATAATCTTCTTTTCTTCTCCAACGAAAATCACAATTAAATTCATAACCGTCCATAGGAACTGGAATAGAGATATTCTGAAACCAACGAGAAACTCGTTCTTGGAATTTAGTATCGTTAGCGGAGCAACCAACAATAGCAGGCATGTAAGCAGCCATTTCTTCTGCATTACTAGCAAGCATTCTAGCCGAATTGATACTTCCACCAATACTATCATGACGATCTTGAATATATTGTCTATTGATTTGTCTGTAAACAGAACCAACTGTAATATCGGCAGTAAGACCAATTTTAATCTTTCTTACTTCTTTGAATTCTTTATCTAAACCATCTTTCTCTTTAAGAGCTTCTGTATAGGTTTCTTTCAAAGTCTTTTCCTTATCGGATTTAGTAGGAGCTTTGGGAACAGGATTAGTAACGGCAGTATTAACACCGTTACTAGCAATACCTGCTATATTAATCCCTTTTTCTATTTTTCCTTCCATTATAATATGAATTTAAATGTTACAATGAGCAACGAAGAATAAACATCTTCTCAGCACGGTTAACTTGCAGACCGCGAGACATCTTAACTTCGTAAGTAGATTTATCAATCTCAGTAGCAATAGCTCTATCGGGAACAGCACCCCAAGATGGAGGAATAGGAGTAAGACCTTTAAGAATACCAACAAGATAAGACTGTCCTTTCATACGAACCATACGGATATTACGTTCACCATTGTAAGTAGAGTTGTCAATGAACATTAACTGATGTGAACATATCGGCAAACCAGTACGAGGATGAATGTTACCATTAGCACGGTCAAGTTCTGCAATCGGAGACTTATCCAAGAAAGGAAGATGAACAGCAGTAATAGTATGTCCGTCAATAGTTTTATATTTACGGAAGTATTTACCATAAGTAAGACCTCCGCCTTCTTCACCGATCATCTTATCTCCAAGTGGAGTAATGAATCCTTCTGATTTAACTTCGCCTCTCATTGATTCATCGAAATCTTCGAGACCTCCACGACCTGAAAACAAAGTAATCTGCATAGCACCTGTATCAGTATCTTTGTCAAGAACGTCACCAACAGTACGTTTCAACTTAGATAATGGCAAGTATTCGCCATAAGTATCATAGTTAGATTCTTCGAGGATTTCAAACATACCAGCAGTTTCGGGAATCGGCTGATCATTATCCCAGTCTTTCATATCAATAGTACCGTTAGGAGTACGATTGTATTTAGATGTCCAAATATCAATCTCATTAGAGATACGTATCTGTACATCGAACTGTCTCATCTCTTCGTTAATCCAACGAGTATCAGTTCCACCACCACGAGTTTTAAAAGCATAGTTAACAATAACATTACTAATGTTACCAGCAATTTCTTTAGTATAACGTTTGAAACCAAGTTGAGACTTCATCATACCCGGCCCCATAACATTACTCTTATTACCTTTAGAATAAGATTCCGGAATACTTGGAGACAACATACACCAGTACTTACCTTTCTCGAAGTTCTCTGGATCTACATAAGCTGACTTATCGGGATTCTTAATACGAAGTGCATACAAGTGACCACCATGTTTACCGGGCCCCATATCACGCATAATACGAACAGTTGTTCCATCAGGTGACATAAGACCGAACTGTTCAATGAATAGACCAGTAGCAAATTCAACTTCAATAGTTTTACCACCAATACCCGGAGTAGTATCTGCCATATTAAACCAAACAACATAGTCATTAGTTTTCATACGACCCATAGTCTTCCAAGTCCATTCAACAGTAGAAATATCACGAACACCAGCAGCTCCTTGACCTTCTGTTAAGAAAGTAAGAGGAAAACGATCATCATCCATACCATAAGTATAGGTAAGGAAGTTATTTATTTCCTCTGGCTTTTGAAGCATTAATGCAGCTAGAGATTGCTCATTAGAGTAACCTCTATCATCATATCTACCTCTTTCGACTTCTCTTAGTTTATACATATTAATTTAATTTAGTTAGTTAACTCGTTAAGACAATATTAAATCATTGTTATCAACGGGCTTATTACCTTTGTTTCCACTATTCAGAACTAATGTCTTGCGAGTAGCAGCTTGTTGGGCTTGAGTTCTAAGTTTAACAACCTTTTCTTTATTAACAGCCATATTAACAAGACTAGAATAGTTACCACCTGTAAATCTAAGATACGCTCTAAGTAAATCATCCTGCATACGAGAATTACTATCTACTTTAGCTTCATCTAACATATAAGCAGTGTTTCCTTCATCATCAACAACTTTAGTAAGATACTTCTGAAAATCTGCACGAGTAGCAACAGTAGTCTTACCATCAAAAGTACGTTGAATAGTTTCGGGAATCTTATAACCTAGAATTTCACCTTTAGCAATAGTTTCATCTACAGATTTCCAATAAGCATCAATTGCAGCTCTTTCTTCTGCTTCGGCAGCTTCGCGTTTAGCAGTTTGTTCAGCACGACGATCATTGTAAATCTCAGCAACAGTTTTATTTGATTCAACAGCAGTATCATAAAGAATACCGGAAGCTTTCAGATAATCAATATAAGAATTAACGTTTCCTTTCTTTCCTTCGAGTGCCCATTCTTCTTTGATAACAGCAATCTGTTGTTCTTCATTATCTTTGTCAATAACAACATCTGATCTATCTGGAATTTCATTAAATCCTTCAATAGAACCATTTAGTTTCAAATGAGAATAAGCCTGTTCAAGAACAGGATATTGTTTAAACAGATTGTTAATAGCAACTTCTTCACGTTCTTGCATACGAGCTTGAAGTACAGTATCAATATAACTATTAATACCTTCAACAGAATCTTCGAATACAATTTGATTACCATTTTCATCTTTGAAATCAGAACCGAAACGTTCTTGCAAAACACTAAGAACAGAAGGCTCTTCTGTTGTATTAGCAGCAATAAGTGCTTGAAGTTCTTCTGATGTTTTAACGATAGTACCATTAGCATCTACTGCATTTCCTTGTGCATCAACAGTACAAGGAATATCATCAATAGTAACTTGATCGCCTTCAGCTACTGTTACATTTTGATTATTATTAGCAGTATTGTTATCTGTTTGAGTAGTTGTATCTTCCCCCGTAGAGGAACTTTGCTGATTGTTTCCTTCGTTACTACCTTTGTCTTTCGAAGCAGGAGGATTAGTAATAGTAGTAGTATCAGAACCATTATCAACAGTAGTATCAGCAGTACCATTATCAATACTGTCAATACTTAAATCAAGTTCTTCATTAATAACTCCCATATAAATATGTTTTTGGTTAATATTACTTTGTCACAAATATATTCCATTAGGTTCAAACATTCAAGTTTCAATTGATTAAATACCTCGTACAGCAGTAACAGATGGCGAGATTTACGAGATTAAGAGTAATAGAGTCACTAGTATTATCAGACGATTTGAACGCTGCATACGTCCTTAAAATGAGCCATTTTAAGCCTCGTAGTGACACGTTAACACGAAATAATATAGTTGTTCATCTAGGTATATAAAATTCAACTGTGAAGCTCTAAGTACTGTCTACGTCCGTGTTGCATCCATAAAAATACCCCCGATAATCGAATATCGAGGGTAACGCTTTCTCATAGAGACGAACTTAACTAACAAAACAAACACCAATTTAAACAGCACAACTACTTCTTTTTAGCAGAACTAGACTTAGGTCTATCATATCAATTCTTATTCTCTTTAGCAATAGCTAGATCATTCTGTCTATCAAGAGCATGATCAATAAAATCAAGATTCTTAGCTCTACGAGATTCAACAAGTTCTTGTTCTTTAAGAGATAACTCTCTCTGTTTCTCTACGGAGGAAGTTCCGGCTTGACTTGAATTACCAATACTAGCCATAGCTGCTTCAACATCCATACCTTTAGCTTGAAGAGCAAAGTATTGTTTAACTTCCTCAGTAAGTCTATCTTGTTCTCCTTTAGCAGCTATAAGTTCAAGAGCTTCTCTATGTTTCTGTTCTTCTAATTGTTGGTCTAGTTGACGAAGAGATTCTTCGTTCTTCTGACGAAGTTCTTGATAACGTTCAACAGCTATCTTAAGAGCAGGAACATTACCAGAAGTAATAGCAGCAAGAGCCATATCTAAATCTCCATTCTGAGCAGCACTGAAAGCCCAGTTCTTTAATTGCTCGTAGTTCTCAGTTTCTTTATCAGAATTCTTAGCTTTAATAAGATATTGACCATAAGAATGAGCATTAACATTAAGAGAGATGTATTTACGATTACGAGACTTATCAAAATAAGCAGTATCTAAACCATCAATCCAAGCATACTTAGAATTGTTCAAATCAATATCATATTCATCTTCACGGAACTTATCAAACATATAGTTAATAATAACTGTTCCCATAGAGCCACGAGAAATAGCTTCTTCTGTTGTAGACTTACCTGCACTAGTAGCAATTTGTCCATAACGTTGAGGAGTCATATCAACCATCTCACGAGCACTATTCTTAATAGATTCAATAAGATTAGTCATTTCAGTTATATAGCCACTAATATTTGCATCGAGCATACGAATTTGTTGAGCTTTCAAACTATTCATATCTTCACTATCATCGTAAGCAAGAATACCTTCGGCAGCAAGATTATAAATAATTCTATCAGTTTCTTCGCCAGCACCAAGAAGAGACTTACCAATAAGAAGAGCAAACATCTTATTTTTAGCAATCATCATCTCTCTATGATAAGAGAAGATATTAATAAGAATTTGGAAAGGAGTAAGTATTTCAACAACACTAAACTTACCCATCATAGGAATTGGTTCAACAAGACCAGTATAAGGAAGTTTAGGATCATCGTCGTTTTGGAATACAACAGGTTTAGCACCACCGGGATAAATACCATATTGTTTCATTCCAATTCGATAACCTTCATAGATTTGTTTCTTATAGATAGTTTCAATATTAATATGTCCAAGTTCAGTATTGAATTCAAAGTCATCTGGAACAATCATTTGATCTTCAAATCCAATCTCATTAATATAATGAAGAACTTTAACTTCTGCATAACCTACCCAACAAGCATGCCAAACTTCTAGAAGATCACCATTCTGTTCACGAACATCAACATTACCAGCAGTAAATAAAGCTCTATCTTCTTCATCTAGTTCTTTACACTTTTCTGGAAAGAAATAAGTATAAGAATTAAGATTAAACGTTTTGCTAGGAACACCAGTACCATTAACAGGATTATAATAATTAGTAATAAATTCAAGTTCTGTTTCAGTAAGATCATCTTTGAATTGATCTATTACTTGAGAATAAGACATTTGCAATCTTCTAGCAACCATATCATAACCAGATACAAAGATTGCTCCATTAGGAACAGGAAACATTTCAGTAGTAGGAACGGTTTCCTTAATTACTTTCTTTCCTTTAACAGTATGATAACTATAACATTCTCCTGTTGTTATAAAATTGAAATAAGCAATAGGAGCTTGAACATCTGTATTAGTAGTATCATCGATTACATCAATGAGTTGTTGAGCTTGAACACTAATCTCATCGATATAATTCTCAATGAATTCTTTCTCAAACTGTTCAGCATCAGCAGCAAGTTCTTGCGGATTAATTTGTTGAGTAGGTTGACCTTGAGCAGCAAGTTCTTCATTCTGAGCATTAGCTTCTTGAACTCGTCTTTGAAACTCTTCTTGAAATGCTAGAAGTGCTCGTTTAGTAATATCATTCTTAATCGCATTATCACGTGCCATAATGATATCGGGATTATTAGCTGTAACTAAGAACTCATGTTGTTCTTTAGTGTACTCAGAAATATATCTACGAACAATATCATTAATGATATCAAGATTTCGCATAGTAGCAGGAAAACGAGTATAGATTTCCTTTGTAGCATTAAAAGGATTAAGAGTTTTACGATAGAACTCGTTAGGAATATTATTATGTAAAATCTCTAATAACTGCTCAGTCTTAGTTCTATCATTAGCACTAAGACCGGCAGCTATAACATAATCAATACAACGAGAACCCCAAGTATAATCCTTTTGAGAATTGGGAATCCTTTGTTCGGGGAAATCTCCAACTCGACTATTAATTTTGAGATTGACAGTACTCATACAAATATAAGTTTTATGATTAGTATTACAACTACTAGAATCACATTGCCTATGATTCCGCCAAGCAATGTAGCAATAATATCTAATATATCAAACTTTCCACCATATAATTTGTCTTTGTATTCCATACCAACAGCAACACCTAACGTGAATATTATAGTTAGAAAACCTGTTAGTATTCCGTATTTAAAATGTAGCATACGGTTACTTACTTTCATCCAATTAAACATGAGCATTAATTTTAATAGTTTTAATATCTAGGTCTAGTCCAAAAGTTTTCCTCTTGAGTGTCGACCTTTTTACGATGTTTCATTTCATTCTCAGCAAACTTATCATTAGCAGCCCATTCAATACCACGAACAATCATTTCAGACACACGGTCAAAGTTACCTGTTTCATTCCATTTCTTTAATTCAAGAACAGAAGGATGATCATATATAGTATGAAGAACTAATAGTTCTCTTCCATCTGGACGTTTACCAACAACAGTATAAAGCATTTCTTTAAGCATTCGTAGACCGTCAAGTTTAACTTGATTATTACCTACGTTATAACCAATAGTAGTACTAATCTTATTCTTAATAGAAGTATCCCACAACCAAACTGGATGACAACCTAAATAACGAAGAGCTTTCCACTTCTTAAAGTTACTAATAGTTTCACCTCGATTGGTTTCAACATTAGTAGTTCCAATACAATTATACATACGAGCTAAATTATAACAAATTCTATCAGCTTCTTCAAGAGTATTAGGACGACCATAATAAGTAGCACAAAGTTTAGTTTTATAACCATTATAAATACAAGGATTCATCCAAACTTTAATACTATTATGAGAGTGTTTATTAGTAATTTCGCCTTTGTCTTTATCAATACCAACAGGGTCATAACTTATACTATAAATTCCGGGAGGACAACCTTTGATCGGAGTATTACTTTTCTTATCAGTATAAACAACACTAATAGGTCTAAAGAATATACGAATACAACCATGTGGATCTTCGTTACTATGACGAGGAACGTTTTTAATATAATCAAAATAATCATGATTAAACTTAGCTCCTTCACGAGTAGCAATACGAGCATTAGACATAAACTCAAACTTCTCGTTATCATATTCAACAAACGAACCATCAGTATAGAATTTATAGTCATTGCTAATACGAAGTTCTTGTTCCCATTCATCAAGTATTTCACTACTGAATATATTCTCAGTAACAGAACTAAAAGATTCAGCAGGCATATTAGCATATTGACCACAATAACTAATATACTTAGAGAATGATTTAGAATTCTTCTTCTCAGCAGCACGTTCTTCTTCTGCAATCTTAAATCCAAGAGCTACATCGGAATTACCGTCTTTATCAAGAGAAGTAAGATTAGCAATAGAAGAATCTTCACTAATCTTATAACCTTCAAGACCCCAACAATAAGGTTTAAAATAACCACAAACAGAATCTCTACTATCTTTATCCCAAACATTTTCAAAAGGCATGAACGAACCTGATCTAGGATCATAGAAGTTTTGCTCGAATACAGCCCAACCTTTATTAGCTTTACCAGCAGTTCCCCAAGCGTTTAAGAAACCGGTAAGTACAGAACCAGTTTTAAGTGTCGGAGTAGTAACGTCCATAAAGTCATCGAAATTCTCGAACTCAGACATTTCCTCACATTTAATCTCTCCGGCATCTTTACCAACAGCAGCAGATGGATTATTATTAGTTGATACTGATATACAAGCACTGTTCCAACTACTAGTATCTACAACTCCTGTACTCTGATCTTTAAAACCTAGAATAAAATCACTTGAATCAATCTTAGCAATACCTCTAGCAAAAGGAGTATGACTTTCATAAAAGATAATTTGTTTCTTCATAAAGTCAGACAGACCACCAGATTGAATCAAGAACTTATTATCGGCAGCCGCATGAATAACAGAACGATTAGGAACTAGATTTATATAATTAGCAGAACCGATAGCTTCCATATAACTAAAACCACCACGACGAGTTTTATCATTAATAAGAAAGAAACCATTGTCTTTACAAAACTGTTTAATAATGAAATACCACCATTGACAGTCAATAAAACGAGGAAAGCCTAGAATCTTCTTACCAGTAACTTTACCTTTCTCTATTCTAAGAGTTTTAGTATCAAGTTTAAGAATACGTCCATAGTTAATAAAATTATAATGCTCACCTGTAATATATAAATCTTCAACTTCACCTGTTTCAGTATTTAGTTTACAAGGAGCTTTATAACCTACCATTCTACGAATAGTTTCCTGCTTACGAAAGTTAATATGAGGAATACTATCTTCATTAAATAGTGTGTACTTTCCTCCATTCTTTTCAAACTCATTAGCAGCAGGAGTAAGCAAATGAGTATTAACGAATCTATACTTTGGATTAATATTAAGAAGAAATCCTCCCGATTCACCTATAAGGAATGAATCGGTAGGATCATGATAACCATTATCTTTAGCATGTGGATAATGAGATTTATCTTCATTTATATAATTCCAAAATGGATACTCGCGTAATTCCATATTTTATTTATTTTATAAGTATTGCAGCAACAATAGTTATAATAGTTCCAAAACCAATAGCTACATTACGTTGCTTTTTATATTTCTTAGATTTCTTTTGTTCATCATTAAGACTATCAATAGCATTATTAGCAACAGTAGATATTCTACGAATCTCAAACTTTTGTCTAGCTATAATACTATCAGCAAATATACAATCTTGAACTTTAAGTTTATAAGCAGCTTTAAAAGTTTCATATTGAGACCTATATTCATCAGATAAAATTAGCTTTGCATTAGCTATTTTAATAATGTCTTTATTAAGACTTATTGAATCCACCCCCGTAAAGGAATGTGAAACTAGAGAATCTACCTCGCTCTCCATTCGCTTCAATCTATCTTCCAACTGGCTTTGAGCACAACTTAATGAACTTCCGAACAATAGCAATACTATCACTATCGACAACAGCTTTATGTAGTTCTTCTTCATTCTTTGTATTATTAGCATTATTAATAAAGATAGTATCAATAAGTTTAGTAATACTATCACGTTTGTTACTTTCAACGTAAACAGTGTCTACTTTGATATAAGGAATTTCTACACATTTCTTATCGTTATTTAATAATGTCCATAACCATACGGTTAGAACTAGCATTACTATAACTATCAATACTATCTTTAATGTCTTCATCTCAACAAGTCTTTTTCTTCAAGTAGAGTATAAGTAAATCTATCTCCCCAAATAGGAGTAGCAAGAGTAACAAGATTCATTAGTTCATTGAAATCAAAACTACGAGCTAGAACTTGACAACCAGCAGACCAACCATCTACAACAATACTAGCATCTCCGGCTTTGTGAATATTGATTCCAAACATTCCTTCTTCAATAGTCTCTGGATT
>ERZ791934.129-NODE-129-length-98675-cov-13.454188_pt1 | contig 98675 bp, 88 predicted proteins | sample MGYA00510125_ERZ791934 | MGnify/ENA primary metagenome ERZ791934 (study PRJEB30046, sample SAMN00993240) | human gut metagenome | study: EMG produced TPA metagenomics assembly of the A metagenome-wide association study of gut microbiota in type 2... | reverse complement strand
CGCTAGACTTAGGATCTAGTGGGAGACCGTGCAGGTTCGATTCCTGTCATCCGCAGCCTAAAAAGCACTTGAAAGCTGATTTTTTATTAAGCTTTCAAGTGCTTTTTTATTTTAGGATGTATTGCGTGTTGCATTGTGTGTTGCATACGAATCTTGTGAAATAGAAATATCTATCATTATTAAAAGTGCAAAAGCAATGGAGAGAATATGTAAAATTAAGACATTTGACTGGAGCGAAAATATGAAAGAGTTTGATTCAGAAATATAGAATTGCATAATTTTAGACAGTTTGAAGACAGTGCAAAATCATAGGAAGGTCGTAATCTTTGAAAATTCAGAGAATACGACCTTTTATATGATTTTAGAGCTATTTATTCACAGAGAGCAAAAGGAGATTGTCTTAAATTTTGCTTGTGGAATTTCGTTCGATCAGTTGTGCGTGCAGTAAAATTGTTCCGATGGATACATTGTTTAAAATACTGTCCAACGCATAGTATCCACATTTGCCGAGTTCTGCTCTATCTTGCCGAATTGTAGTGAGCGGCGGTGAGGTGTAGGCACACATTGGGAGATCATCAAAACCAATAATACTGATGTCCCGAGGAATGTGGTAGCCTAGTTGCTGGCACTGCACCATGATTGCGTTGGCAATCAGGTCGTGGCTACAGATGATTGCAGTCATTCCCATTTGAAGAAGACGAGATAGGTGTTTTTCTACACATTGTGTAATGTAGTAGGAAGAACCTGCATAAGTCGGCTCTGTGTGCAGATCGTTCTGCTTCATTGCCTGGAAGAAAGCCTTATGTCGGACTTGCATGATGTGAGAGCCAAGGGCACTGCTTAAGTATCCGATTTTTTTGTGTCCCAATTTCTTTAAATGTGAGACGGCAAGAGTCATTCCTTCGTTGTTATCAATCCCGATGGAAGCAATGAATGGATTGGCGGAAATGTAGTTGTCATAGAGTACGGTTGGTGTGTGGCTTGTTTTGAAATCTTTCATCCACGGATCGGTAAGGGAGAAGCCGAGTACAAAGGCTCCGATGTAGTCGTTCTGGAGCATGAAGACGTCGTAAGGTGTCCTTTTTTGTGTCTGTTCATCTATGTGGATGACATCTACAATATATCCTGCAGGTTCTGCCATTTGTCGGAAGCCGATAATGAAATCATAACCGAACTGGTGTGGTTCTTCGTACTCCATATTTTCGATGATGATGCAGAACTTCTTCGCGTGACTTCTTTGACGCCGGAGTTTGGAGTATCCCATCTCGACGGCGGTATCCAAAATTGTTTTTCGTAAAGTTTCGCTAATATCTGGGGCGTTATTAATCGCTTTGGAAACAGTTCCTTTGGAAACCCCCAGTTTATCAGCGATATCTTGTATTGTAGCCATATATTTGCCTTTCAAATTTTATTTCGTTTTTCTGGTTTTTAATGATAAAGATAAATTTATTATATCGAACTTGAGTAAAAAAAGCAATTATTTCGGAGAGATTAGTTTCGAAAAGTGATTGTCAGTATAGATGTTGGAAGAAGAGAAGGGAAAAAATGGAGGAAATGAAGATCAAAATGCACAAAAACAATATTAAAAAACTGTAAAAAATAGAGAAAATAAGACATGATATTGACGTTTTTGGATAGTTGGGTTATATTACAAGTAACGAAACAATACGAAACAAATAGTCGAAATAAGATTAAAAGGAGAATGGAACATGAAGAAGCGGGGAGTGGCGCTAGTTATGGCGGCAGTGGTCGCGGCGATGGGAATCACCGGCTGTGGAGGAAAGGCTAAAAAGGATAGTGAGACGGGAAAAGCCGAGAAGATACGTCTGATGGTCTGGTCTCCGTCCGAAGATCAATCAAAGGACAGTGGAGAGTGGCTGCAGAATACTTGTGAGGAGTTCGCAAAGCTGCATCCCGAGTGGGATATTACATTTGTCTACGGAGTTGCAGATGAGGCGACGGCAGCAACGCAGGTGGCACAGGATCCGGAGGCAAGTGCAGATGTATTTATGTATGCGAATGATACATTGACGACGATGACGGATGCAAATGCATTAGCGAAATTCGGTGGAAAGTACCGTGAGGAGATTGAGAAGACAAATTCAGAAGAAGTATTATCATCCCTTATAAAAGATAGTGAACTTTACGGAGTACCGCTTACGACAAATACATGGTTTATGTATTACGATAAGAGCGTTTTTTCTGAGGAGGATATCAAGAGCTTAGATGCAATGCTTAAAAAGGGTGCAGTTGCATTTCCGTTGACAAACTCCTGGTATACACCGGCATTTTATATTGGAAACGGATGTACCTTGTTCGGTGACGGAACGGATGAGGCAAAAGGAGTAGACTTCTCCAGGGAGAAAGCGGTCAGTGTGACAGATTATCTGGTAGATCTGGCAGCGAATCCGAACTTTAAGATCGATGCGGACGGATCGGGTCTTGCAGGACTCAGAGATGGAAGCATCTCTGCAATCTTCTCAGGTTCCTGGGATGCAAATGCAGTCGAGGAAGCGCTTGGCGAAAATATGGGAGCAGCGGCACTGCCTTCGTTCACACTGAATGGGGAGCAAAAGCAGATGATGTCCTATGCCGGCTCGAAGGCAGTCGGAGTCAATCCGTACAGCAAAAATATGGTGGCGGCGGTAGAACTTGCGGTATACCTTGGATCGGCCGAAGCCCAGATGACGCATTATGAGTTGAGAAACGTAATTCCGTGTAACACAGAACTGCTTGCAGATGAAAAGATTGCAAATGATCCGCTTGTGTCGGCCCAGAATGACACATTTAATAAGACTTCCATTTTGCAGCCGTTTGTGGCGAAGATGAACAACTGCTGGGTACCGGTAGAAAATATGGGGAAAGGGATCCGGAATGGAAGTGTGACGCATGAAAATGCCGCCGAGCAGACAGAGGCGATGAATGAAGCGATGAACAGTGACGGAATTTAGATGAGGTGAAGAGGGATGTTGAAATTTAAAAAGAACGGAAATCAGTTTTCGACACCATACACATGCATGAGGGCAGTGAGAGAGGGCGGAATTGAGACGAAGCTGTCGATGTTGCTGATGGGATTCGGAAACTTTGTACACAAACAGAAAATCAAAGGATTGTTGTATCTGGCGGTAGAAGTAGCATACATTGTTTTTATGGCGGTGAGTGGAGTTGGATACCTGAAGATGTTAGGTTCTCTCGGAAGTGCTCCGCAGAAGGAAGTGTGGGATGAGGCGAATCAGGTTTATCTGTACACGCAGGGAGACCAGTCAGTACTGATCCTGCTCTATGGGGTAGCGACGATGCTCCTCACACTTGTGATGGTATGGGCATGGAGGGGCGCGCTTCGCAGTGCATTTCAGGCAGAGTGCCTTGACAAAGAAGGACGTCATGTCAATACATTTGCGGAAGATCTGAAATCGTTGCTGCATGAGAATCTGCACAGACTTCTGATGACACCTCCGATGATTTTTATCTTTGCGCTGACGGTCCTGCCTTTGATCTTTATGATCTGTATGGCATTTACCAATTACAGCAGGATCGGGAATCATCTGATGCTGTTTGACTGGGTGGGACTCGACAATTTTAAGACACTATTTGATGCGAACAGTATTCTTGGAAGTACGTTTTGGTCTGTGCTTGGATGGACGATCGTGTGGGCATTTTTTGCCACGTTCAGCAACTATATTTTCGGTATGATCCTTGCGATTGTAATTAACCGGAAGGATACGAGGGCAAAGGGATTCTGGAGATTTTGTTTCGTGCTTTCCTGTGCGGTACCGATGTTCGTTTCCCTTCTAATCATGCGGACGATGCTTCAGCCAAACGGTGCGGTGAATGTTCTGTTAAGAAATATGGGGTGGATCGCACAGGATGCGAGTCTTCCGTTTTTTACGGATCCGACCTGGGCGAGAGTGACCGTCATTGTTGTAAATATCTGGGTAGGTGTTCCTTATACACTGCTTCAGCTTACCGGGGTACTTCAGAATATTCCTGGAGAACTTTATGAGGCGGCAAAAGTGGATGGGGCGAATGCGATTCAGACCTTCTTCAAGATCACGCTCCCGTATATGCTCTATGTGACGACACCGTATCTGATCGTGACCTTCACAGGAAATGTCAATAACTTTAATGTGATCTATCTGTTGTCCGGAGGAGATCCGGTCACCGATTTGGCAGCGACGGCAGGCAAGACAGATTTGCTTGTAACATGGCTCTACAAGCTGACGATCGACAAGCAATACTACAATATCGGTGCAGTCATCGGTATTCTGACATTTATCATTCTGGCGGTGGTAGCATTGCTTACTTACCGCAGTAGTAAATCATACAAGGAAGGAGAATTTTAGAGATGGCAGCACAAAAAATGCATTCGGCAAAAAAGAAACGGATGATCAACAATGTGATCGTGCATGTGAGTCTGGCAGTGTTGGCGGCAATCTGGGTATTTCCGATTGTGTGGGTAATCCTTACAAGCTTCCGGGCGGAGAAAGGTTCCTATGTATCTACGTTTTTCCCGAAGGAATTTACGCTGGATAACTATATCAGACTGTTTACGGATACATCGATTTTAAACTTTCCGAAAATGTTCATGAATACGCTGATTATCGCGGTGTTCTCCTGTATTCTTGCAACGTTTTATACACTGGCAGTTTCCTATTGTCTGTCCAGACTGAAATTTAAACTTAGAAAGCCGTATATGAATATGGCGATGATCCTTGGATTGTTCCCGGGATTTATGTCGATGATCGCGGTATATTTTATCCTGAAAGCGATCGGTCTGACGGAAGGAAGTCTGATCCGTGTGGCATTGATCTTATGCTATTCCGGAGGCGCGGGACTTGGTTTCCAGATTGCAAAGGGATTTTTCGACACGATTCCGTATGCGGTAGATGAGGCGGCAATCTTAGACGGATGTACGAGATGGCAGGTATTTCAGAAGATCACATTGCCGCTTAGCAAACCAATCATTGTATATACGGTGCTCACTGCATTCATGGCGCCGTGGCTGGACTTTATCTTTGCAAAGGTAATCTGCCGTGCTAATTCTGACCAGTACACGGTTGCGCTGGGGCTTTGGAAGATGCTTGAGAAGGAGTATATTGACAGCTGGTACACAAGCTTTGCGGCAGGGGCTGTATTGATCTCCATTCCGATCGCGATCTTGTTTTTGATCATGCAGCGGTACTATGTGGATGGCGTATCCGGTGCAGTGAAGGGATAGCGGACGATTTAGAAAAGTAATGAAGAGGGTTTTAGTATGAAGAGAAGACAGGAATTAAAAAGGCTTTATCAGACTTCAGAATTTGACAGAAAATATCATTATGAGAAAAGAGATTTGGGTGCGTTATGCACGGAGGAAGGGACTTCCTTCCTCCTGTGGAGCCCTCTTGCGAAGGAAGTGAGACTACAGCTCTATCACGATGGAGAGCAGGGAGAATGTTTTGAGGAGATTGCCATGCAGAAAGAAGCACAGGGAGTCTGGGCGTACCGGACGAAGAAATCTTGGCATGGCATTTATTATACTTATAAAATTGTGCATGAGGAAGAGACCGTCACGACGGGAGATCCTTATGCGAGGGCATGTGGCGTCAATGGAATCCGCAGTATGGTCGTAGATTTAAAGCAGACGGATCCGTATGGATGGGAAGCGGATCAAAGACCGGAGGCAGGGAGCGAAAATATTATCTACGAACTGCATGTGAAGGAATTTTCTTGGGATAAATCCGGAGGATTTTCTGAGGAAAATCGGGGAAAATACAAGGCATTTACAGAGGAACATACAACATTGTACGGGGATGGCATCCATCCGACCGGGATGGACTATCTGAAAGAGCTGGGTGTGACACATATTCAGATCATGCCGGCATATGATTATGGCTCAGTGGATGAAGCGAAAGAAGAAGGATTTAACTGGGGATATGATCCGGAAAATTATAATGTCCCGGAAGGTTCTTATGCCACGGATGCCGTACATGGGGAAGTGCGTATCCGGGAGTTTAAGGAGATGGTACAGTCGCTTCACAGAAACGGATTCCGGGTGATCATGGATGTTGTTTACAACCATATGTATTCATTGGACAACAATCTGAACAAAGCAGTTCCGTGGTATTATTTTCGTACGGAGGAAGATGGGACGATATCCAACGGGTCTGCCTGCGGAAATGATGTGGCAAGCGAACGATCGATGTGTGCGGAATACATTCTCAATTCCGTTCTGTACTGGGCAGAGGAATATCATATAGACGGATTCCGGTTCGATCTGATGGGACTTTTAGATGTAGACTTGATGAATCGTATCCGGCGAGCGCTGGATGAGAGGTACGGAGAAGGTGAGATTCTTCTGTTCGGAGAACCGTGGGCTGCAGAGCAGACCGCGATGGAAGGAGATGCGGTACCTGCGTTAAAAGAGAATATCGGCAGGCTGGACCGCGGAGTTGGAATGTTCTGTGATGACACAAGAGATGCGATCAAAGGGCATGTGTTTGAAGCGAAGATTCCGGGATTTGTAAACGGAGCGGAAGATCTGGAACAGGATATTTTAGAGAGTGTCCGTGCGTGGTGTAAAGGAGAAAGCGAAAATAAAAAAGCAAAGGCGAAAGCACCGTCTCAGGTGATTACTTATGTTTCTGCCCACGATAACTGGACGTTGTGGGATAAGCTCGGTAAGACGATTTTAGATGAGGAGGAACGTCTGCGGGTAAATAAGATGGCAGCGGCGATCTATATGACCTGCCAGGGAAATCTGTTTTTCCTCTCCGGGGAAGAATTTGCTCGGACGAAAGATGGACTGGAGAACACTTACAATGCACCGATCGAACTGAACCGGCTTGACTGGCAGCGGGCATATGCATACAGTGATCTGAGAAGGTATTATCAGGGACTGATCGCACTGCGGAAACAGCTTCCGGGACTTTGTGACAAATCCGGGCGGGCAGGGGATAGAATTTACGACGAGTGGACAAAACCTGGAGTTGTCGGATTTTTTGTGGATAACTGCGAAGGAGAAGGCAGCACAACGTGGAAAAGTGTGACCGGGTGGAAGCGGTTGTGCATCATTTACAACAGTACAGATGCGATTGTGGAAAAAGATCTGCCGGACGGTACATGGGAAGTATTGCTCGACGGGGAAAGCAGTTTTTGCTGGAAGGAAGAAATCTGCGCAGAGAAGGCTGTCGCAGCGCCGCACAGTGTGGCAGTGTTCGGAGAGAAGGAGTAAAACAATGAGATGGATCTATGGAAAACAAGATTTTAATACGATTGCGAGAGGGCAGGAAAACTGTTATCTTCTGACAAATGGACTGGGAGGATTTTCTTCGATGACGATGACAGGTTCTGCTGCGAGAAACGACCATGCAGTTCTGATGGCATGTGTGCAGGCGCCGAATCATCGGTATAACATGGTACATCGACTTGCGGAGACGCTCTGGATCGGGGAGAAACAGTTTCCATTATCGACACAGGAATTTGCTGCTGAACCGAGCGAGACAGGGTATCGTTATCTATCTGCATTTGTATATGAAGGAAGCCCGCTTTGGAAATTTCAGATTGCAGGCGTGGAGGTTCGCAAGGAGATCGGGATGAAGCACGGGGAAAATACCGTTGCGATCCGATATCGGATCCAAAACAGAAAAAAATCCCCGGTGACATTGGAGGTAACACCGTTTTTCCAGTTCACAAAGAAGGGAGAGGATTTAAGTCCCGAACAGAAAATGGCGCGCCGGGAGAATGTGATTGCCTCGAATGGATTGGAACTGAAATTTACAACGAATGGAACGGTTGTTGGTATAGAAGAAACGCGGGAATTGTATTATTATAGTTATGATGTCTGCGATGGCAGAAGAGAGACGGGATCTGCAATGGCGGATCACCGGATCAGCCTGACGGTTTCAGCAGAGAAAGAGGCGGTATTAAAAATTGTCTATTCGCTGGAAGACGCGAAGCAGGATGCAGATGTCATTTTCAAAGAGATGAAACAGTATCAAAAGACATTAAAGGAGCAGGCAGGCTTTCGTTCGCCGGTCGCATGTGAGCTTGCAAAAAGTGCAGATGCATTTGTTTCCAGACGGGAGTCCACAGGCGGAAGCACGATTCTTGCAGGATATCCGTTTTTCGAGGACTGGGGAAGAGATACGATGATTGCACTGCCGGGCATCTGTATTGCCACCGGGCAGTATGACACGGCAAAAGAGATTCTTCGGACATTTGCAGTCCATGAACAGAAAGGCCTGATGCCGAATCTGTTTCCGGAGGGCGGAAATGAGCCGCTGTACAATACGGTAGATGCAGCGCTTCTGTTTGTCAACTGTGTGTATCTGTATTATGAGGCGACAAAAGATCAGGCGTTTGTAGAAGAAATGTATCCGGTTATGGAGCGGATCTTAAAAGGATACCGAGAAGGCACAGACTATGGGATCCATATGGATGAGGATGGATTGATCCTGGCAGGGGAAGGTCTATGGCAAGTGACATGGATGGATGTGCGCGTAGGGGAGATCCTTCCGACACCACGCCATGGAAAGCCGGTGGAGATCAATGCATACTGGTACAATGCAGTCTGTATTATGGAGCGGTTTGCCGATTTGCTGGATCAGAAGTGGGAATATCCGGGACTGAAAGAACAGGTAAAGCAGTCTTTTGCAGAGCAGTTCTGGATGGAAGAAAAGCATTGTTTAAAGGATCTTGTTTCCGATACAGAGGCGGACAGACAGATCCGGTGTAACCAGATCTGGGCAGTTTCGATGCCGTTTACGATGCTGGAGCCGGAGAAAGAACGTGAAGTTGTGGAGACGGTGTTTGAAACACTTTACACTCCGTACGGGCTCCGGACACTAGAAATGGCGGATGGCGAGTTTCATCCGTTTTATGAAGGACCGATGGAAGAGAGAGATATGGCATACCATCAGGGAACGGTGTGGACATTCCCTCTGGGAGCGTATTATCTCGCATTTCTGAAAGTGAACGGATACACGAAAGGGGCAAAAGAAATCGTGAAAGATCAGCTGGAAATTCTGGAAAGTGCTCTGCGGGAAGGCTGTATCGGACAGCTGCCGGAGATCTACGATGGAGAAAATCCGACAAGATCCAAGGGCTGTTTTGCACAGGCATGGAGTGTCGGAGAATTGTTGAGAGTCTATGAGGAAATCGAGAAAGAATAAGGAGAGTTCAGATGGAAAAATTATTAGAACAGATTTTACAGGAAAACTATCAGAAAACAATCAAGGAAGCATCAAAGGAAGAAATCTATACAGCGCTTTTGATCCTCACGAAGGAGATGATGAAAGGTGCAAAGCGAAACGAAGGAAAGAAGAAGCTTTACTATATCTCCGCAGAATTTTTGATTGGAAAACTGTTGTCAAACAACCTGATCAACCTCGGATTGTTTGAGGAGACAAAAGAAGTGTTGGAAAAGCACGGACACCAGATTACAGAGATCGAGGAGATCGAGCAGGAGCCTTCTCTTGGAAACGGGGGACTGGGACGTCTTGCAGCATGCTTCTTAGATTCCATTGCCACACTTGGATTAAACGGAGACGGTGTCGGTCTGAAATACCACGATGGGCTGTTCCGCCAGACATTTGCAGATCATAAGCAGAAAGAAGAGAAAAACCCATGGATCACTGATCTTAGCTGGCTGACAAAGACAGACGTGCAGTTTGAAGTGCCGTTTAAAGATTTTACACTGACTTCCACGATGTACGATATCGACGTGCCGGGATATAAAAATGGATGCAATCGTCTACACCTGTTCGATGTGGATACCGTAGACGAATCCATCATCCGGGACGGAATTGATTTTGATAAGACAGATATTCCGAGAAACCTGACACTATTCCTCTATCCGGACGACAGCGATGAGGCAGGACAGTTACTCCGCATTTATCAGCAGTATTTTATGGTGAGCAATGCCGCGCAGCTGATCTTAAAAGAGGCAGAGGAACATGGATATGACCTTTACAGACTGCATGAGCATGTGGCAGTGCAGATTAACGATACCCATCCGACGATGGTGATCCCAGAACTGATCCGTCTTCTGATGCAGAGAGGATTTAATATCGATACCGCAATCGATGTTGTGAGAAAGACATGTGCATACACAAACCATACGATCCTTGCAGAGGCGTTGGAAAAATGGCCGGTGGCTTATCTCGAGAAGGTAGTGCCGCATCTGATGCCGATCATCCGGGAACTGGATGCGCGTGTCAGAAGAGATTACCATGACGAGCGTGTGTATATCATCGATGAGATGGACCGTGTACATATGGCACATATCGATATTCATTTTGGATATGCAGTCAATGGGGTTGCAGCGCTTCACACACAGATTTTGGAAGAATCGGAACTGAAACCGTTCTATGACATTTATCCGGAGAAATTCAATAATAAGACAAATGGGATTACCTTCCGAAGATGGCTCGTGCACTGTAATCCAGAACTGGCTGCCTATCTGAAAGAACTGATCGGACCGGAATATATGGAAGATGCCAAACATCTGGAGAAACTGCTTGCATACAAAGATGACGAGCAGGTGCTGAAAACGTTAAGAGAGATCAAAATGCATTCCAAACAGGAGCTTGCAGATTATCTGAAGCTGACACAGCATGTGGAGATTGACATCAATTCTGTATTTGACATTCAGATCAAACGTCTGCATGAGTACAAGAGACAGCAGATGAATGCACTCTATGCGATTTATAAATACAAAGAGATCAAAAAAGGAAATCTTCCAAAACGTCCGATCACAATGATCTTCGGGGCAAAGGCAGCGCCGGCTTACACAATCGCAAAAGATATTATCCATCTGATCCTCTGTCTGCAACAGCTGATTGAAAATGATCCGATCGTGAGCAAACATATGAAGATTGTTATGGTAGAGAATTATAACGTGACAAAGGCAGAGAAATTGATTCCGGCATGTGATATTTCGGAGCAGATTTCCCTTGCATCCAAGGAAGCATCCGGAACCGGAAATATGAAGTTTATGTTAAATGGCGCAGTCACACTTGGAACGGAAGACGGGGCAAATGTGGAAATCCACGAGCTTGTCGGCGATGAGAATATCTATATTTTTGGAAAGAAATCGGAGGAAGTCATCAAACTTTATGAGGATGCTTCTTATTGCTCGAGAGAGATTTATGAGAGTGATACCACCGTAGAAGAACTTGTGGACTTCATTATCAGCAAGGAGATGATTCAGATTGGAGATCCGGTGAACCTTGGAAGACTCTACAAAGAAATCGTGTCCAAAGACTGGTTCATGGCGCTTCTGGATATCAGAGAATATATTCAGAAGAAAGAAGAAATGCTCGCAGATTATGAGGATCAGACCGCGTGGGCAAAGAAAGCGCTTGTCAACATCGCAAAGGCAGGGTATTTCTCCGCAGATCGTACAATCGCTGAGTACAACAGAGATATCTGGAAATTATCATAAGAGGAAACGAACATGAGAGAAACAGGGATATTGATGCCCGTATCTTCGCTCCCGTCACACACGGGAGTTGGAGAACTGGGAAAAGAGACAGAAAAATTTATCGGATATCTGAGTGCATCCGGGGTGAAAATATGGCAAATTTTGCCGCTCAATCCGGTTGGTTACGGAAATTCTCCGTATCAGCCGTACTCTTCCTGCGCCGGGGATGAAATCTATATCAGTCTCGAAAAATTGTGGGAACAGAAGCTTTTAAAAGAACTTCCGGTGTCAGAACTTGCAGGAAGTACGCGGGTGCAGTATGAGAAGGTGCGGGCGTGGAAAGAAACGTATCTGCGGGAGGCATTTCAGGCATTTATCGAAAAAGGACTGGATCAGACAGAGGAGTATCAGATGTTTGCCGCACAGAAATGGGTGAAAGAATACGGATTGTTCCGCGCATTTAAGAAAGAAAACGGAGGACTTTGCTGGAATGACTGGAAGCCGGAACATAAGAACTGGCCAGAACACAAAACAGAAGTTCCGGGAGTCATTCAAGAAGAGGTAGACTATCAAATCTTCTTACAGTATCTGTTTTACTGTCAGTGGATGGAAATGAAGAATGTTGCAAATGCAAATGGGATCCGCATTATGGGAGATGTGCCGTTCTATGTTGGCGTAGATTCTGTCGATGTGTGGGCGGGAAAGAAAAACTTTCTTCTCGACACAGATGGAAGACCGATCTTTATCGCAGGCGTGCCGCCGGATTATTTCAGCGCAACCGGACAGAGATGGGGAAATCCGATCTATGACTGGGAGTATCTGAAAAAGCAGAACTATCAGTTCTGGGTGGATCGGATCGGGTATAGCAATCGTCTGTTTGACATTATCCGTATCGATCATTTCCGTGCGTTTGATACGTTTTGGAAAATTCCGGCATCCTGTCCGACAGCTGTTGAGGGAGAGTGGATACTGGCGCCGGGATATGAGGTGATCGACACTCTTCTGGAGCAGATCCCGGGAGTGAACCTGGTGGCGGAAGATCTCGGGGATCTTCGGCCGGAGGTGTTGGAATTAAAGGAACACTATCACTTAAAAGGAATGAAGATCCTGATGTTCTCCATCGACACTTCGGGAAAATATGCAAAAGACAGTTTTGACGATGTGGAAAATATGATCATCTACACCGGAACCCATGACAATGATACGCTGATGGAATGGTATGGTGATCTGTCTGTGGCAGCGAAACGGAAAGTGCGCCGTTTCCTTGCAAGAAAAAGAATCCGGCAGGGATCTGTGAAAGAGCGTCTGCTTACTTATACACTAAAGAGTCCGGCAGAGTATGCGATTCTTCCGCTGGCAGACATTCTCGGAATGGGAAAAGAGGCGCATCTGAATACACCGGGGACAGTCGGAAGCCCAAACTGGGAGTGGAGAATGCCAAATTTGGAGAAGATTGAGAGAGAACTGAAAAAATATAGAAGACAGTTTACTGTCAGATAAGAATAGATCAAGATTCCGGACGTATCTTGGCAGAAAAGCAGTTTTGCTGCAAAGAGAGTTGACAGAAGAGAGGACAGAAAGAGCGATGAATTTTACCGGAGTTTATCATAAGACATCAGAGCAGATGAGTTATCCGAAAAATGATAGGGAACTAATCATTAATATAAAGACTGGGTACGATGTGAAACGGGTGTTTCTCCACTATGGGGATCCGTTTGAGTCAGGAATCCTCGGCGGAAAGGAAACGTGGACCGGGAAGCGGGAGGAAATCTGCTATAAGAAGCGTCTGAAACATCAGATCTGGTGGACGACAACCGTTGTTCCGGCTTACAGACGGTGCAAATATTATTTTGAACTACAGACAGAAGAGGAGATCTGGTATTACTTTGAAGATGGATTCCTGACAGAGAAACAGATGCAGATGGATGGAAGGATGCTTCAATGCTTCATTGTACCGTGGATGAATCCGGGGGATATTAATCGGACACCGGGGTGGGTCAATGAGACCGTGTGGTATCAGATCTTCCCGGATCGGTTCTGCAACGGAACCCCCGAAGAAAATACAGAGGACATTGTCCCGTGGAGAAGCGGAGAGGTGACAAATGCAGAGCGGTTCGGCGGCAATCTTGCCGGGATCCGGATGCGTCTCTCCTACTTGAAAGAATTGGGTATCAATGGAATCTATTTGAATCCGATTATGGAAGCGGAGTCTAATCACAAGTATGACACGACAGACTATACAAAGATTGATTCGCATTTTGGAACCAATGAAGAGTTTGCTGCGCTTGTAAAAGAAGCGCATGCACTTGGAATTCGCGTGATGGTAGATGCCGTATTTAATCACAGTGGGAGGAAGTTTGCACCGTGGCTCGATGTGCAAAAGAACGGTCAGGAGTCGGATTATGCAGAGTGGTTCATGATCAATGACTGGACCTCACTCAAAAAAGAGGCAGATACCCGGGATGGAAGATTTTATTCGTTTGCATTTGTTGACAACATGCCAAAACTTAATACAAATAATGAGGAAGTCATCGCGTATTTCTGCAAGATATGCGAAAATTGGATCAAAGAGTTTGATATTGACGGAATCCGGTTCGATGTGGGAAATGAAGTGTCTCACCGGTTCCTAAAGCGAGTTCGCAGCCATGTGAGAGCGATCAAACCGGATCTGTATCTGCTCGGAGAAATCTGGCACGATGCAAGCCAGTGGTTGAACGGGGAGGAGTATGATTCGGTGATGAATTATCCGCTGATGAGTGGAATTCATGATTTCTTTCTAGATCCATCAGCCACGAAAGAAGATTTTGAATATATGATTAATCGCTGCTATACGATGTACATGCAGCAGAGCAACAATGTCTTATTCAATCTTTTGGATTCCCATGATACCGAACGCCTGATGAACCGGCTGCACAATCTGGACAGATTTTATCAGCAGCTTGCAGTGCTGTTCACAATGCCGGGCAGCCCGTGTATCTATTATGGAACGGAGATTGCTATGGAAGGGGGACACGATCCAGACTGTCGCCGCTGTATGCCGTGGGGTGAGTTGAGTCAGGCGGAAAATCAGGAGAAGATCAGGGAAATACAGACTTTTATCACGCTTAGAAAAGAAGAGGCAGCATTTCGGAGTCTGTATTTCCATTTTCCCAATACGTACCGGGAAACACGGCTTGTCGAGTATATTAAGTTAGATGGTGAGGGAAATCAGGTGGAGATCCTTCTAAATGGAACAGAAAAAGACCTGGATATAAAACAGCAGGGAGAAGTTTTGTTTGCAAGGAGATATGAGGCTGGAAGATTAAGAAAGAACGGAACACTGATTCGAAGGGTCTCTATATAGTATACAGAAGAGAACAACAGAAATTTTCTGAAAGAAGATATAGCATAAAAGAGCAGCAGAAGAAAATGGTAAAGAATGGATTCAGAAAATGAAAGACAGTTTACTTGAAAAAGAAGAAAAGGAGTGCGTGGGAATGCAGGAACAGAAGAAGTGGTGGCAGAATGCCGTTGTATATCAGATTTATCCGAGAAGTTTTCAGGACAGCAACGGAGACGGAATCGGGGATCTTCAGGGAATTATAAAGCGACTTGACTATTTGAAGGAGCTGGGAATTGATGCAGTCTGGTTATCACCGGTATGCAGATCCCCGCAGGATGATAACGGATATGATATTTCCGATTATCAGGATATTGATCCGATGTTTGGAAGCCTGGATGATATGGAGCAGTTGATCCAGGAGGCAAAAAAACGAAATATCCGTATTATGATGGATCTTGTGCTAAATCATTCTTCCGATGAACACAGATGGTTTCAGGAGGCAAAAAAGAGCAGGGACAATCCATACCATGACTATTATGTCTGGCGGGACGGCGAGGAAGGCGTACTTCCAAATGATATGGGATCTGTCTTCGGAGGTCCGGCATGGGAGTGGGTGCCGGAACTGGGGCAGTACTATTTTCATCAGTTTTCGGTAAAACAGCCGGATCTCAATTGGGAGAATCCAAAAGTACGAAGAGAAATTTATGACATGATTCTCTGGTGGATGGACAAAGGGGCCGGAGGCTTCCGCCTAGATGTGATTGATCAGATTGCAAAGGAGCCGGATCGGAAGATTACAAATAATGGTCCGAGATTGCATGAATTTATCCGAGAATTGAGCAGGGAGACATTCCAGAAAGGAGACCTGATCACAGTCGGAGAAGCATGGGGCGCAGATATTGACCGTGCAAAGCTTTACAGCAATCCGGATGGAAGTGAATTCTCCATGGTATTCCAGTTCGAGCATATGATGTTAGATCAGGAGCCGGGAAAAGAAAAGTGGGATAGCTGCCCGCTTCCATTTGTAAAATTAAAACAAAATCTCGCAAAATGGCAGACCGAACTGCATGGATGTGGGTGGAACAGTCTGTTCTGGAATAATCACGACCTTCCAAGAATCGTTTCCCGCTGGGGAAATGATAAGGAATATCGGACAGAGTCTGCGAAAATGCTTGCGACAATCCTGCATGGTATGCAGGGAACTCCTTACATTTATCAGGGAGAAGAACTTGGAATGACAAATGTTCAGTTCGATTCTATCGAGAAGTATCAGGATATTGAGATCCGAAATATGTACCGGGAACGTCTGGCAAAAGGGTATGCGGAAAAAGAGATTATGGAATCTATCTATGCAAAAGGGCGAGACAACGCGAGAACACCGATGCAGTGGGATGATACAGCACATGCCGGATTTACAACCGGAACCCCTTGGATGCAGGTCAATCCCAATTACAGGGAGATTAATGCCGAAGCAGCGAGGAAGGATCCGGATTCTATTTTCCACTATTACCGGAAGCTGATCCGCCTGCGGAAGGAAGATCCAATCTTTGCAGAGGGAGATTTTAAGTTGTTATTGGAAGAAGATGAGAACATCTTTGCTTACGTCAGAAGTCTTGCAGACCGGGAGGTGCTTGTTGTGGCAAACTTTACAGAGCAAGAGATAATATGTACTCTTCCGGAAGAATGGAAAGGCGGAGAAGTGTTGATCCATAATTATAAAGATGGTGGAAAAAGTGAAGTGCTCAGACCGTATGAAAGTATGATGATCGAGAGGGAAAAATAGAGGGAGAAAGTAACGAAAAGTATTTTGATGAAGGAGGAATTGGCTCGTCTAGGTCAATTCCTCCTTGTGTTTTTGTGTAATTATTAGAGTTTTTTGAAAGCAGTCTCTTCTGCATTTTTTACAACTTGGCGGATGATATCATCGCTTCCATATAATTTCTGGATGCGCTCTAATTCATGGGCCATCGTTGTGTTGCTGACGGTGCGGTTGTCGGTGTTGACACTGACTTTGACACCTGCATGTAAGAAGATATCGAGTGGGTAATTGTTCCAGCTGTCGATAGCATGTGTCTGGAGATTGCTTGTCGGGCACATTTCGATTCCGATTCCTCTCCGGGCAATCTCCTGCATCAGGTCCGGATCTTGAATCAGTGCAAGACCATGGCCGATGCGGGCTGCGCCGTACTCCATGGCTGTGCGGACATTTTCCACATTGCCAGTCTCGCCAGAATGGATGACAAAAGGAATCTTTCGGTGTCTTGCCTCCTCAAAGAGTTCATGAAAAAGAGGATTTGGAAACTTTGACTCATCTCCGGCAAGGTCAAGCGCGCAGACACCGTGTCCGACATATTTTTCCATACTGTCAAGGAGCTGCATATTCTGTTCTGGCGCAAAATGGCGCATTGCACAGGTGACCACATTATAATCAATTCCTGTCTCAGATTTTCCTTTTTCCAGTCCCCGCAGGACACTCTCAATCACGTCTTCACAGGAGAGACCATCCTGCGTGGAGAGTGTAGGGGCAAACCGAACTTCGATGTATTTCATCTGGTCTGCGGCAAGTTCTTTTAAGAATGTGTATGCAGCCAGTTCTAAGTTCGTTTTTGTCTGAAGACAGTGCAGCGGGAGATCGAATTTCTTTAAATACTCCGTGAGGGAAGTGCAGGAATCATCTACCGAAAGTTCGGAAAAATCTGGTGTACGATGCAAAAAATGGGAGAGTGTAGTGGCGGAAAGGGATCCGTCCAGGTGACAATGTAAATCTGTTTTTTTCAATTCTTTTATATTCAACATAAGTCCTCCTCTATATTCAGTCTGTTAGTTGCTTTCAGTATAACTGATTGCGAAGGGGGATACAAACATTTTCATGTTGACAACCTTTGAAAAATTGTGATAAAGTGTGGATAGATTCAGAAGAAATAGTTTCTCGGAATCAATAAGAAGAGGATAGGAGCTGGAAAGATGAGCAGTATTTCTTGCAAATAGTAAAAACTAAACAGGCACAAGAAGGAAAAATAGTCTGCCAAGAATCGTTGGATGGGCAGATTGTATTTTGTATGTTTGTGCATTTGCAGGAAAATCTTTCGCAGTCTTATTATGTTGCGGCACAAGCTGTAGCGCAGCGATATAATAACAAGAGAACATAAGCAGTATGTCCATAACCGCAGGTGAGCAGGAGTGGGATGTTTGAAGATGCAGAAAGTTTTTGAAGCGTTCTGTGTCTTTTTTTATTACGCAGAAACTTTCTTCGGAATACTATGGGATGTGACAGAGAGGTTGTAAGGAAGGCAACGAACTTTGTTGGATTTATTAGGAGTAGATTTTCCATCAGATGCACAGCAAAAAGATGGAGGGATAGAGATGTCGCATATTTGTGTGAACGATTTGACATTTTATTATGAGGGAAGCTATGACAATATTTTTGAGAACGTTTCGTTTCGGATGGATACGGACTGGAAGCTTGGTCTGATCGGAAGAAACGGAAGAGGCAAGACGACTCTTTTAAAGTTGTTGGAAGGGGCTTATGAATACCGGGGGACGATCACGAGTGCAGTGACTTTTGAATATTTTCCGTTTCCGGTATCGGACAAGAGTAAAATGACAATAGATCTTGTGGAAGAAGTGGATCCGCAATTTGAACTTTGGAAGATCTGCAGAGAATTGTCTTTGATGGATACCGATGCAGAAGTGTTGTACCGTCCGTTTGAGACACTCAGCAACGGAGAGCAGACAAAGGTACTGCTGGCAGTACTGTTTGCAAAGGAGAATGCATTTCTGTTAATAGATGAGCCAACCAATCATCTGGATCTGGATACAAGGGAGATTGTAATGGCATATCTGAAAAAGAAGAAAGGATTTCTTTTAGTTTCCCATGATAGATATTTTCTGGATGGATGTGTGGATCACATACTGGCAATTAACAAAGAGGGAATTGAGATCTGCCAGGGGAATTTCACTGTGTGGCAGGAAAATAAAGAGCGAAAAGATGCTTATGAGGCTGATGAACAGGAGCGTTTAAAAAAAGAGATTGGAAAGCTGACAAAGGCGGCGGGAAGAACAGCCGGATGGTCGGATCAGATCGAAAAAAGTAAGGTCGGGAATGGTCCGGTAGACCGTGGGTATATCGGTCATCAGGCGGCGAGGATGATGAAGCGGGCGCTTGTGATTGAACAGCGGGCGCAGAAGGCAGTAGAGGAGAAGAAAAAACTGTTGAAAAATCTAGAAAAAGCGGAAGAATTAAAACTGTTTCCACTCAGACATCACAGAGAAACGGTAATCAGGGCAGAAAACCTGGAGCTATTTTACGGAGAAAAGAAAGTGACAGGTCCACTGAATTTTGAAGTGAAAAATGGGGAACAGGTCATTCTAAGAGGGAAAAATGGATCTGGAAAATCAAGTATGCTAAAGCGGATCCTGGGAGAAGATATTTCTTATCGGGGAAAATTAGAGGTTGCCTCCGGCTTGAAAATATCTTATGTTTCTCAGGATGCAGAGCAGTTTTGTGGGATGATTGATGAATTTGCAATAAAAGAAGGAGTGGATCCAACACTTTTGAAAGTGTTGCTGCGAAAACTGGATTTTTCTCGGGTACAGTTTGAAAAACCAATCGAATCTTACAGTGGAGGGCAGAAAAAGAAAGTACTGCTTGCAAAAAGTCTCTGTGAGCAGGCACACCTCTATATCTGGGATGAACCGCTGAATTTTATTGATCTGTTTTCCAGAACACAGATCGAAGAGCTGATACAGACCTATCGTCCGACGATGCTTCTGGTGGAGCATGACAGATTTTTCGGGGAGAAGATCGGGGCGAGATATGTGGAAATCCAGTGTACGCAGGATTGATCAAACTGTGAGGATACCGTGCATCGGCATTGCTATTTTCAACGAAATGCGTTATGGTAGAAAAAAGATAAAGGAGGTATTTTTCACATGCGTTTAAAAGGAAAAGTTGTACTGATCACAGCTTCTACAAGAGGAATTGGACTGGCTTGTGCAGTTAGATGTGCAAAAGAAGGAGCGGTTGTCTATATGGCAGCGAGAAATATGGAGCGTGCAGAGGCGCGTGCACAAGAGTTAAATGAGCAGGGTTATACAGTGAAGACGGTATTTAACGATGCTTCCGACAAGGACAGCTATCGCACAATGGTAGAGGAAGTAATCCGCCAGGAAGGAAAGATCGATGTTCTCGTCAATAATTTCGGAACATCCAATCCGAAGAAAGATTTGGATATCAAAAGTACAGAATACGAGGAATTTATTGGAACATTGGATATGAATCTGGCGAGTGTATTTCTTCCGGTACAGGCAGTGATCCCACATATGGCAAAGCAGGGCGGTGGAAGTATTATCAATATTTCTTCCATCGGAGGACTTCGTCCGGATATCTCGCAGATTGCTTATGGAACGAGCAAAGCGGCAATTAATTATATGACAAAGTTGATCGCAGTGCAGGCGGCAAGAGATAACATCCGCTGTAATGCAGTGCTTCCGGGAATGACGGCAACAGATGCGGTCAAAGATAATCTGTCAGATGATTTCCGTGAGTTCTTTTTAAAACATACTCCGATCCGGAGGATGGGAGAACCAGAAGAAATTGCAGCGGCGGTTGTCTATTTTGCGAGTGATGATGCAGCCTATACAACAGGGCAGATCATGGATGTCTCCGGAGGATTTGGGATGCCTACACCGGTATACGGAGATATGATTGAGCGGACAGATAGAAGATAAAGCAAGGTGATTGCAGGAAGAACGGAAAATAGGTTTACAAATGTGCTTATAAAAGGAGACGAAAAGAGAAAAAATCTTTGTAATTTTTGATGCTTACTGCTAAAATAATATAAAGAAATTACAAAGAAATGGAGAGAACGAGTGGATAAAGAATACAAGATTAAGATTGGAAAGATTATTTTTCAAGCAGCGAAGATTGCAGTTGGAAGCTGTGGGGCGATTTCTATTGCAATGGCACTGAATCTGGAGTATGCAACGACGGCAGGGATTATTACACTGCTTTCAATTGTACCGACGAAATGGGATACACTGAAGCTTTCGATGTATCGGGTCATTACTTTTTTGTTGTCGGTGATTGTTGCGTGGACCTTTTTCCAGCATATGAACAGTGAGTGGCTGGCATACGGATTGTTTATATTTCTTCTGGTTGTGTTCTCAGAATGGACGGGATTGAAAGCGACGATCTCGGTCAATGCAGTAACGGGAACTCATTTTTTGATGACACACGATTTCAGTCTGGAATTTATTCTCAATGAATTTCTTCTTGTACTGATCGGGATTGGATTTGCAGCGGTGTTGAATCTGTTTCATTATAATAATGCGCAGCAGAGAAGTCTTGTGGAAGATATGCGGTATGTAGAGAGCAAGCTTCAGCAGATTATGGAAGAGCTGGAGAAATATCTCCGGAACATTCCGATGGATGAGAATGTGTGGGATGATATTATCGCGTTGGAGAAGAAATTGGAATACCATGTAGAAGCAGCATATGAATACCAGAACAATACGTTTCAGTCTCATCCGGGATATTACATCGACTATTTTGAAATGCGTACAAAGCAATGTAATGTGTTGCACAACCTGCATTATGAGATGAAAAAGATTCGTTATATACCAAAAGAAGCAGATATCGTTGCGGATTACATCTCCTATCTGCGACCATTTGTGACAGAGAAAAATGATCCTACTCCACAGATCGAGAAATTACATGAATTATTTGATGAAATTCATTACTATGAATTGCCAAAGACAACGGATGATTTTGAGAGTCGGGCAAAGTTATACCATATTTTGATGGATCTCGAAGAATTTCTCATTTTTAATCGAAGATTTGTGGAAGGCTTGGATGAGCGACAGAGAAGAATTTACTGGGAAGAATAGAGTAAGCACAAATGTAGGTCAAAAAGAGAACAGCATTTCTGTAAAATAAAATATGAAAAAACTTGGGGCACTTAAGATTTCTTCCCACAATCTTAAGTGCCTGTTTCTTTGCGCTAGAGAAATCAGTGTATAAGGAAAGAAAACTGCTTGACTTTTGGAGAAGAGTTTCTCTTATAATAGAGAGGACATACTGGATTACGAAAGAGGGTGTGTCCTCTCTATCTGTGTACAATCGGAAATAAATAGAATTGGAGCGATAAACTATGGCGATCATACTTGATTATCAACTGAGAGAACAAATTCCCCACGATGTTGAAAAATTTCCTATTACATATTTTTGTGATGAACTTGCTGCGCTTCCCAACTGGGCAGGACCTTTACATTGGCATCCTGATTTTGAAATTGCCACTGCGGTAAGTGGTGTGCTGGATTTTCAAGTTGGGCAACATCATGTGATACTGAAAGCAGGTGACAGTATATTGGTTAATGGAAATATCCTGCATGGAATCAAGCAGTTATCTGGCGATATTCCTGATCCGATGCCGAATATTGTCTTTTCGGGTGCTTTAATTGCATCTGAAACTAGTGATATTTATCAAAAATATATTCAACCTGTCGCAAACTGTGATGCTTTGCCTTTTATTGTGTTTGATCAAAAAAATAGTTGGCACAATGAAGTGAATCAGTTGGTTAAAAATGTTTACGGTCTGATGTCTGAACAAAGGCAATGTTACGAAATGGCTGTGCAACGCGAACTTAGCAGTATATTTCAATGCATCTTTTCGAATTTTGATGAATTACCTAAAACAGAAAATACACGCATCCAAATCAATACTCAAATACGCATCCAAAAGATGCTCTCGTATATCCGGGAGCATTATGCAGAAGCCGTCACACTGGAAGAGATTGCCCGATCTGCCAATATCAGCCGCAGCGAAGCGGGACGTTGCTTTAACGCATATGTAGGATGTTCTCCAGTGGATGCGTTGATTCAGCATCGACTTCAAGTTGCACACAGACTTATAAAAGATACAACGCGGTCTCTTCAAGAAATCAGTTATTCCTGTGGTTTTAATTCGGTACACTACTTTAGCCGTCAGTTTCGGAAAACCTATGGGTATACACCGGGACAATATCGTGCTTTGGGTAAATAGTGCTTTTATTTGGGTCTTTTGTGCCTTTGTTTTGATTGGATATGATGATATAATGCAATCCGACTATAATATTACATTCATTTTAAAGGAGCAGTTATGACAAAACAAAAAAACTACAAAAAAACACTTATAGCTTGCTACCTCGGTTTTGTTACCCAAGCGATATCTGCCAATTTCACTCCACTGTTATTTTTGACGTTTAAGAACACTTATGGAATTGGATTTGAAAAGATTGCGTTGATTCCGATGGTATTCTATCTCACACAATTACTGATTGATCTTGCTGCTACAAAATTTGTTGACAAAATAGGATACCGTACCTGTGTAGTTTCGTCTCAGGTGTTATCCGCAGCAGGGCTTGTTTCAATGGCTATTCTGCCTGAACTGCTTCCTGTTTCCTTTGCGGGTATTCTGATTGCAGTCATCCTTTATGCTATGGGCAGTGGTCTTATTGAAGTATTAGTAAGTCCGATTGTGGAAGCTTGTCCTTTTGAAAACAAAGATGGGATGATGAGTTTACTACACTCCTTTTATTGTTGGGGGGCTGTAGGCGTGATTTTAGGTTCCACCCTCTTTTTTACAGTATTTGGTGTAGAAAATTGGAAGATACTTACAATGATTTGGGCAGTGGTGCCGTTATATAATGCATTCAATTTCATCTCTTGTCCGATGGAACGTTTAGTGGAAGATGGAAAGAGTATGCGGATCAGCCAATTGCTTAGATTGCCGTTGTTCTGGTTGATGATATTGCTTATGGTATGTTCCGGTGCATCTGAAGCGTCTATGGCTCAATGGGCATCTTCGTTTACAGAATCTGCGATGGGTGTTTCTAAAACGGTTGGTGATTTGGCGGGGCCTTGCCTGTTTGCGGTATTTATGGGAATATCCCGAATAGTATATGGAAAAATGAGCGAGAAGCTGGACTTGACTAAAACAATGTTGGTATGTGGTGTGTTATGCGTAATATGCTATTTGATGGCATCTCTGTCTTCAACACCAATGATCGGATTGGCAGGTTGTGCCCTTTGCGGACTTTCGGTTGGAATTATGTGGCCGGGAACGATCAGTATTTCGTCACAGAAGTGTCCAAGGGGTGGCACGGCAATGTTTGCATTTTTAGCTCTGGCAGGAGATTTAGGCGCTACGATCAGTCCTGCAATGGTAGGAAATATTTCTAATATGTTTGGCGGGAATCTCAAAGTGGGATTGTTTGCTGCGACTGTATTTCCACTGATACTGATTGTCGGATTGGCTGTACAGCTGAAAGGAAAGAGGAAAGAAAAAACGGCATAGCCAAAAAGGCATGCCGTTTTAAAGTGAAAATTTGAGAGATAAAATCATTGGGGCACCTTCCGAAAGGAAAGTGCCCCAATGATTTTATCTCTGTTCAAATGTATGCGGAAAATGGGACTTGAACCCACACGTGGTAACCCACACTAGAACCTGAATCTAGCTCGTCTGCCATTCCGACATTTCCGCTAACAAAATGTATTTTATCATATGGAAAATGAAAAAGCAAGAGAAAAATAAAAAAATGTTGACAAAATTGATTATTGTGATATACTTTTAATATCAAAATATTTTAAAACAAAATAATAAGAAAGAAAAAGTAAAACAATGGTAGGAAGAGTGACAGGAACCGGCTCGTATGTGCCGGAGAACTATTATGACAATTATGATTTAGAGAAGTTTGTGGATACGAGTGATTCATGGATTCGGGAACGGACCGGGATCGCAAGACGACATATTATATCAGAAGAAGAGACAACGGTCACGATGGCATGGAAAGCTTCCGAGAGGGCGCTGGAAGATGCAAAGATCCATGCAGAGGAAATTGATCTGATCATTGTAGCGACGATTTCTTCGAATGTAGTCCTTCCGTGTACCGCATGTGAGGTGCAGAAGAAACTTGGCGCGAAACATGCAGTCTGTTTTGATCTAAATGCAGCATGTACAGGATTTCTATTTGCTTATAATACTGCGCAGACTTATATTGCATCGGGACTTGCAAAATGTGCACTTGTTATAGGGACCGAGAGTTTGTCTAAGCTTGTGGACTGGACAGACAGGAGTACTTGTATTTTGTTCGGTGACGGAGCAGGAGCCGCTATACTTCAGGCAGAAGAGGGCGATTTTCCGTCGATGGTATTCCATTCCAACGGAGCACAGGGGGAGGCGCTCTCCTGTGGCAGTGGAGCAGACTATATCCATATGGATGGACAGGCGGTATTTAAATTTGCGGTCCGACAAGTGCCTCTATGTATCAGCGAATTGTTAGAGAAGGAAGGACTTGCACCGGAAGATATCGATTATTTTATCCTGCATCAGGCGAATCAGAGAATTGTCGAGGCAGTTGCGAGGAGGCTTGGACTTACAGTAGAAAAATTTCCAATGAACCTTCAGGAGTATGGAAATACTTCCTCGGCAAGTATTCCAATCCTTCTTGCTGAGCTGAAGCAATCCGGTGTACTGAAAAAGGGACAGAAGATTGTGCTGGCAGGGTTTGGAGCAGGACTTTCCTGGGGAGCCACATTGATTGAGTGGTAATAAAAAGGGTAATTCCCGGAGAAATGAAAGATGTTTCTGCCGGATTACAAATAAAATGAAAAAATGAAAAACGCATGCAGACCATCTGCATGTAAGAGAAAAAGGAGAATATTCACTATGTTAGAAAAGGTAAAAGAAATTGTAGCAGATTCATTAGGAGCAGATGTAAGTACATTGACTGCAGAGTCATCTTTTAAGGAAGATCTGGGAGCAGATTCCCTTGACTTATTTGAGATGGTTATGGCTTTTGAGGAAGAATTTGGAAGAGAGATTCCGACAGAGGATTTAGAACAGCTGACAACAATCGGAGCAGTTGTTGCATACTTAGAGAAATAAAAAAGACAGGAAAAGGAAAGGTGTCCGTATGAGAACAGATGTGACAAAACTACTTGAAATTGAATATCCGATTTTTCAGGGAGGAATGGCATGGGTTGCAGAGCATCATCTTGCAGCCGCTGTATCCGAAGCCGGAGGTCTGGGATTGATCGGAGCAGCGAGCGCGCCGGGAGAATGGGTGCGGGAGCAGATCCGGAAGGTGAAAGAGCGAACAGAGAAGCCGTTTGGAGTCAACATTATGCTGATGAGTCCATATGCCGATGAAGTAGCGAAAGTCGTGGCGGAAGAAGGTGTGAAGGTTGTGACGACCGGCGCAGGAAATCCGGAAAAATATATGAAACTGTGGAAGGATGCGGGCATCAAAGTTATTCCAGTTGTGGCATCCGTCGCGTTGGCAAAGAGAATGGAACGGTGCGGCGCAGATGCGGTTGTGGCAGAAGGTTCTGAGGCGGGGGGACATATCGGAGAAAACACGACGATGGTTCTCGTTCCTCAGATTGCCGATGCAGTATCCATCCCAGTCATTGCAGCGGGAGGAATTGCAGATGGGCGCGGGGTTGCAGCATCCTTGATGCTGGGGGCATCCGCAGTGCAGGTTGGCACACACTTTGTCGTGACAAAGGAGTCGGTGGTGCACGAGAATTATAAGAAATGTATTATCAAAGCGAAAGATATTGATTCAAAAGTAACAGGAAGAAGTACCGGACATCCAATCCGTGTACTGAGAAATCAGATGACAAAAGAATACCTTCGGCTGGAAAAAGAAGGAGCTTCTTTTGAAGAATTAGAAAAGCTTACGCTTGGAGCGCTGAGAAAGGCAGTCGTGGAAGGTGATGTAGTCAATGGCAGTCTGATGGCAGGATTAAGTGCAGGTCTTGTCAAAGAGGAATTCAGCTGTCGGGAATTGATTCAAAAACTGATGAGCGAGGCGGAAGCGTGTCTGAAAGGGGCGAAGCTTTATGAGTAAAATAGCATTTATTTTCCCGGGACAGGGTGCACAGAAGACTGGTATGGGAAAAGATTTTTATGAACAAAGCCAGAGGGCAACAGAAATTTATGATGCTGCATCTAAGAGGCTAAAAGAAGAAATGGAAATAGACATCAGAACTCTTTGTTTTGATGAGAATGATAAATTAGACCAGACAGCTTACACACAGGCAGCACTTGTGACCACTTGTCTTGCGATGGCAAGGAGCTTGGAAGAAAAGGGTGTTCGTGCAGAGGTAACGGCGGGTTTAAGTCTAGGGGAATACTGTGCTATCGCAGTAGCAGGCGGAATGTCTGATCTGGACGCAGTCTGGGCAGTACGAAAAAGAGGAGTACTTATGGAAGAGGCAGTGCCGACGGGAGTTGGTGCAATGGCAGCAGTTCTAGGACTTTCTGCAGAGCAGATCGAGAAAGTAACAGAGGAGATCAAGGGAGTGACGGTCGCAAACTATAATTGCCCGGGACAAGTGGTGATCACCGGGGAAACGGACAGTGTGGATGCGGCAAAAGAAAAGCTATTGGAGTGTGGTGCCAAGAGAGTACTTCCGCTAAATGTGAGTGGTCCATTTCATTCGCCGATGTTAAAAGAGGCAGGAGAAAAACTGTCTGAGGTGCTTGACCAGATCCACTTCCATGAGCTGGAACTTCCATATGTGACAAATGTGACAGCAGAACCGATCACAGATATTTGTAAGACAAAAGAACTGCTGAAGGAGCAAGTGGCGGCCTCTGTCAGATGGCAGCAGAGTATGGAGCGGATGATCGAAGATGGTGTAGATACATTTATAGAGATTGGTCCGGGAAAGACACTGGCAGGCTTTTTAAAGAAGATCAATCGAATGGTTACGGTTATGAACATTAGTTGCATTGAAGATGTGGATAAAGTAGCTTCGGCAGTAAATCTATGTGGAGAACTTTAATGGGAAGGAAAGCGCCCGGCAGAATCTGACAGAAAGGAAGCAGAGAGGATAGCATTCTCTAGTACGAAAAAAGATGGATAGAAAAGAAGAACAAAATCAAGAAAGAAACAGACAGAAAGAAATTTTTGCGGGAAAAGTTGCGGTTGTGACTGGAGCTTCTCGTGGGATTGGACGTGCAATCGCTCTGGAACTTGCCCGAAAAGGAGCAATGGTTGTGATCAACTATAACGGATCGGAAGAGCGAGCGCAGGAAGTACAGAAGTGTATCGAAGAAGAAGGAAATGAAGCAGCCATCATGCAGTGCGATGTATCTGACTTTCAGGCATGCGAAGCATTTTTCAAAAAGGTGATCGAACAGTTTGGAAGGCTGGATATTCTTGTAAATAATGCGGGAATTACGAAAGATGGATTGTTGATGAAGCTGTCTGAGGATGATTTTGACAGTGTGGTGGATACAAATCTGAAAGGAAGCTTTCACTGTATGAGATTTGCGGCAAGACAGATGATCCGGCAGAGAAGTGGAAGGATTATCAATCTGTCCTCTGTTTCCGGTGTAATGGGAAATGCAGGGCAGACAAATTATTCTGCGTCAAAAGCAGGCGTGATTGGGCTGACAAAAGCGGCAGCGCGGGAGCTGGCGGCAAAAAATATTACAGTGAATGCAATTGCACCTGGATTTATTGCAACAGATATGACAGAAAAACTTTCCGATCGCGTAAGAGAAACGATGGTGACACAGATTCCGATGGGGCATTTCGGGACAGTGGAAGATATTGCACATGCGGCAGTATTTCTTGCTACAGAAGAAGCGGCATATATTACCGGGCAGGTACTCTGTGTGGACGGCGGAATGGCAATGTAGAAAATGAGGGAGAACGACATGAAAAGAAGAGTAGTTGTGACAGGATTAGGAGCAGTGACTCCGATCGGCAATAATGTGGAAACATTCTGGAATGGAATCAAAGAGGGGAAAGTCGGGATCGGGCCGATCACAAAGTTTGATACAGCTGAGTATAAAGTAAAGATTGCGGCGGAAGTGAAAGGGTTTTCCGCAAAAGAACATATGGATTTTAAAGCAGCAAAACGAATGGAATTATTTTCCCAGTATGCAGTGGCGGCGGCAAAAGAGGCCTGTGCCGATGCCGGACTTGAGATGGAAAAAGAGGATCCGTATCGGGTAGGAGTTATCGTAGGATCTGGGATCGGAAGTCTTGACACAGTCGAGAAAGAGTATGAAAAGATACTGGAAAAAGGGCCGGCAAGAGTCAATCCGCTCATGGTGCCATTGATGATCTCTAATATGGCAGCAGGAAACGTGTCGATTCACACTGGAGCCAAGGGAAAATGTACAAGTGTTGTTACAGCCTGTGCATCTGGAACCAATTCGATTGGAGATGCGTTCCGGGCAATTCAGTATGGCGATGCAGATGTGATGTTTGCAGGTGGAAGTGAGAGCTGCATCTGTCCGACCGGAGTTGCAGGGTTTACGGCATTGACTGCATTGACAACAACAGAAGATCCACTTCGTGCCTCCATTCCGTTTGACAAGGAACGGAGCGGATTTGTACTCGGAGAAGGAGCGGGCATTGTTGTGCTTGAAGAATTAGAACACGCAAAGGCAAGAGGAGCGAGAATCTACGCAGAAGTCATCGGATATGGCTGTACTGCCGATGCATTTCATATCACTTCTCCGGCGGAAGATGGAAGCGGCGCCCAAAAGGCAATGCAGCTTGCGATGGAGGAGGCAGGAATTGCGCCGGAAGAGGTGGATTATATCAATGCACATGGAACAAGCACCCACCACAATGACTTGTTTGAAACAAGGGCAGTGATCGCTGCATTTGGAGAGGCAGCACATAAACTTAAGATCAATTCTACAAAATCGATGATCGGTCATCTGCTCGGAGCGGCAGGCGCTGTGGAATTTATTACTTGTGTCAAATCCATAGAAGAAGGGTTTATCCATCAGACTGTGGGAACTACGGAGGCAGATCAAGAGTGCACACTTGATTATGTGCTCGGTGCGCCTGTCAGACAGGAAGTGTGCTGTGCGATGAGTAACTCGCTTGGATTTGGCGGACATAATGCAACACTTCTGATCAGAAAGTATCATTAGTACGATTGGATTCGCTTTCAGAAAGTCATTGGGAAAAGAGGTACAAGAAATGGAAACAGAACAGTTAATACAGCTGATTCAGGCGGTGTCTGCATCCGAACTGACACAGTTTAAGTATGAAGAAAAGGGAGTGAAGCTCTCTCTTAGAAAAGGAGAAAAAAGGACTGGATACCATGCCGGTACAACGGCAGAAGGAGATATGGAAAGTCAGATCAGTTTCTCCGGAAATGCAACTTCCGGGAAGAAAATGACAGAGGAAGAGGCAAGCAGATTGGATTCACAGAAAGAAAAGAAGCAGGAGAATCTGGTACAGAGTTGCGAGGAAGTTCAGGAGGAACCAGAAGGAACGATTGTCACCTCGCCGCTTGTCGGAACATTTTATGAAGCTCCGGCAGAGGGAGAAGCGCCTTATGTGAAAGTGGGCGATATTGTTCAGAAAGGGCAGATGCTTGCAATCGTGGAGGCGATGAAGCTGATGAATGACATTGAAAGCGATTTTGCAGGTACTGTGGCAGAAATCTATGTGGCAAATGGAGAGGCTGTTTCTTACGGACAACCGCTGTTTCGAATTGTAGAAGGGAAGTAGAGAGATGAAACGATTGAATGTAAAGGAAATAGAAGCGATTATTCCACATCGTCATCCATTTCTTCTGATTGATTACATAGAAGATTATGAGCCGGGGAAATATGCGGTCGGATATAAATGTGTGAGTTATCGGGAGGAATTTTTTAAAGGACATTTCCCGCAAGAACCGGTGATGCCGGGAGTATTGATCGTGGAGGCACTGGCGCAGGTCGGAGCTGTAGCCATTTTGAGCATGGAGGAAAATCAAGGCAAAACAGCTTATTTCGGAGGAATCCAGAAATGTCGCTTTCGTGAGAAAGTGATTCCGGGAGATCAATTGAAGCTGGAAACAAAAATCATCAGACAGAAAGGACCGCTTGGAATTGGTGAGGCAGTCGCAAGTGTGAATGGGAAAATCGCAGCGACTGCAGAGCTGACGTTTATGGTAGGATAGGAAAAAGGGTGGAACTATGATAAAGAAAGTATTAGTCGCGAACCGAGGAGAAATCGCGGTGCGTATTATAAGGGCATGTCGGGAGATGGGAATTGAGACAGTTGCAGTGTATTCGCAGGCAGATGAGGAGGCGCTTCATACACAGCTTGCAGATGAAGCAATCTGTATCGGACCGGCACAATCTTCAGAAAGCTATCTGAATATGGAGCAGATCATCAGTGCCACCTTAGTATCCGGGGCAGATGCCATTCATCCAGGATTTGGATTTTTATCGGAGAACAGTAAATTTGTGGAACTGTGTGAGAAATGCAACATTACGTTTATCGGTCCTTCCTCTGAAGTGATTCAAAAGATGGGGAATAAAGCACAGGCTCGGATCACAATGATAGAAGCGGGTGTTCCGGTCATTCCGGGAAGTAAGGAAGCAGTAAGAGACGTTTCACATGGCGCTGAAATTGCAGAGGAGATCGGTTATCCGGTAATGATCAAGGCGGCGCTTGGAGGCGGCGGCAAGGGAATGCGTGTGGCAGAAACCCGCGAGACATTTGCGGCAAGCTTTCAGACGGCTCAGAAAGAAGCACAGATGGCATTCGGAGATGGAACGATGTATCTTGAGCGATTTGTGAGAAATCCACGTCATATTGAATTTCAGATTCTGGCAGATTGTTACGGGAACGTAATCCATTTGGGAGAGCGTGACTGTTCGATTCAGAGAAATCATCAGAAGATGATTGAAGAGTCACCGTCTGTGGTGATTGATGAGGAACTTCGCAGTAGAATGGGACAGGCGGCAGTGCAGGCGGCAAAGGCGGCAGGCTATACCAATGCAGGAACCATTGAGTTTCTTCTGGAAAGAGATGGTCAGTTCTATTTTATGGAGATGAATACGCGGATTCAGGTGGAGCACCCGGTGACAGAGTGGGTGACCGGAATCGATCTAATCCAAGAACAGATACGGATTGCATCCGGACTGCCTCTATCTTACCGGCAGGAGGACATCAAGCTTTCCGGGCATGCGATTGAGTGCAGGATCAATGCGGAAAATCCGGACAAAAATTTCCGCCCATCTCCGGGTACGATCACAGATCTTTATCTGCCGGGCGGAAAGGGCGTGCGGATTGACACGGCGATTTACAGCGGATATACAGTTCCGGCATATTATGATTCTATGCTGGCGAAGCTGATCGTACATGCAGATACAAGAGAACAGGCGATCAGCAAAATGCGTACTGCGCTTGGCGAAGTGATCATCGAAGGAATTGACACGAATATTGATTATCAGTATGAAATTATGAATCATCCGGATTATCAATCCGGAAAGATTGATATTGAATTTATCTCTAAATGGCAGAGGTAGGAGTGAAAAGACATGAAGCTGAAAAATATGTTTAAGAAAACCGGTGGAAAGAATTATATTTCCCTGACGGAAGGAAGAAAGCCGGAAGTACCGGAAGGGCTTTTGCGAAAATGTAATAACTGTAAAGCTGCAATCATCGCGGAGGATGTCAGAAGAGGATATTATATCTGTCCAAAGTGTCATGCGTACTTTCGTATGGATGCATGGAGAAGAATTGAGACAATCGTAGATCCGGATAGTTTTGAAGTGTGGGAGGAAGCAATTTTAGATGGAAATCCCATGGGATATCCGGGGTATGAAGAAAAATTACAGAATGTGCGGGAAAAGACCGGACTTGATGAGGCAGTTGTGATCGGAAAGGCAGAGATTGAAGGAAGGAAAGTTGTACTTGGAGTCTGTGACGGAAGATTTCTCATGGCAAGTATGGGGGAGGCTGTCGGCGAAAAGATTGCGGGGGCAGTAGAGCGTGCGACAAAAGAGAAACTTCCGGTCATTCTCTTTGCCTGCTCCGGTGGGGCGAGAATGCAGGAAGGGATTTTTTCTTTAATGCAGATGGCAAAGACGGCAGCGGCATTAAAACGTCACAGTGATGCGGGACATCTGTATATCTCGGTGCTTACCGATCCGACGACCGGAGGCGTAACCGCAAGCTTTGCGATGCTTGGGGATTTGATTTTAGCAGAGCCAAATGCGCTGATCGGTTTTGCGGGTCCTCGTGTCATTGAACAGACGATCGGACAGAAACTTCCGAAGGGCTTTCAGCGGGCCGAGTTTCTTTTAGAGCATGGCTTCATTGATCAGATTGTAGAGCGGGAAAAGCTGCGGGAAACCTTGGGAAAAATCTTGAAATTACATCCGGGCCAACCAGATCGTACTGCGCAGACTAAAGAAGAGGAGATGCAGAACAAAAAGCAAAGCGAGAAAGAAGAGGAGAAACTGTGTCAGATACGGGAAATGACACCGTGGGAGCGTGTACAGGTTTCCAGAAAAAAAGATCGCCCGGTTGGATCTGACTACATCAGGGAGTTGTTTGATGATTTTGTGGAACTGCATGGAGACCGTCTTTTTGGAGACGATAAGGCGGTTGTCGGCGGGATTGCACAGTTCTGTGGGGAACCAGTCACGGTCATCGCACAGGAAAAAGGGACAACGACAAAAGAAAATATTGCGAGGAATTTTGGAATGCCGTCACCGGAGGGGTATCGAAAGGCATTGCGCCTGATGAAGCAGGCGGAAAAATTTCATCGTCCGATTCTCTGCTTTGTCGATACACCGGGGGCATTTTGCGGCCTGGAGGCAGAAGAGCGAGGACAGGGAGAGGCAATTGCAAGAAATATTTATGAGATGTCTGCGCTCAAAGTTCCAATCCTCTCTGTGATCATCGGGGAGGGTGGAAGCGGCGGTGCACTTGCACTGGCGACAGCAGATGAGGTGTGGATGCTGGAAAATTCAATCTACTCGATCTTATCACCGGAAGGGTTTGCATCAATTTTGTGGAAAGACAGTAAGCGGGCAAAAGAAGCCGCGGAAGTTATGAGACTGACTGCAAAAGATTTGTATGAGGCAGGAATTGTAGAACAGGTTTTTGCAGAACCGGAAGCATTCACAAGTGAGACATTTGCCCCGGTGACAGAGAAACTTCGAGAGCATATCAGAAGATTTTTGAAAACGTATCAGGGAATGGAAGAGTCAGAGCGCACAGAAAGAAGATATCAGAGGTTCCGGAGACTGTAAGAGAAATACACATCGAAAATGAGTAAGCAAAGAGATAGGTATCAGGTATGAAGTTAGAAGAAAAAGGATTACGAATTGGGGAAAAGCAGTTCAAAGTTCCGATCCTCCAGGGAGGAATGGGAGTCGGGATCAGTCTTGGCAGACTGGCCGGGAGCGTGGCAAAAGAAGGTGCGGTTGGTATCATTTCAGCAGCGCAGATAGGGTATCAGGAGCCCGATTTTGACACAGATGCAAGAAAGGCAAATTTGCGTGCAATTGGAAAAGAGATGGAGAAAGCAAGGGCAATCTCGCCGGATGGGATTATTGGATTTAACATCATGGTAGCGATGTGCCATTATGAAGACTATGTCCGGGAGGCTGTCCGCGCCGGAACAGATCTGATCATTTCGGGTGCAGGCCTTCCGACAGAACTTCCGAAATATGTGGCAGGGAGCAGCGTACAGATTGCACCGATTGTCTCTACGGAAAAATCAGCGAAAGTCATTCTGAAATATTGGGATAAGAAATATCAGCGAACGGCAGATGTGCTTGTGATCGAAGGACCGTCTGCTGGAGGGCATCTTGGATTTACAAAGGAACAGATTGCATATTATGATGTAGAAACTTATGCCGGGGAAATCAAAAAGATCAAGAATGTTGTCCGAGAATACGAAGAGCGCTATGGAAGGAAGATTCCTCTGTTTTTGGCAGGTGGAATTGAGAATCACAGTGATGTAAATCGGGCACTTTCACTTGGTATGGATGGTGTACAGGTGGCGACAAGATTTGTGACAACAAAAGAATGTGATGCCGATCAACGATATAAAGAAGCATATTTAAATGCAACAAAAGAGGATATCGTTATTGTGAAAAGTCCGGTGGGAATGCCGGGACGTGCGATTTTAAACTCGTTTATGAAGAAAGTGATGGCGGGGGAGCAGATCCCTCACAGTCCGTGTCATGGATGTATTAAAAATTGCAGACCGCAGGAGATTCCTTATTGTATTACGGATGCGCTGATCGCGGCGGCAAAGGGCGATATTGAACATGCGCTGCTGTTTTGTGGAGCATATGCTTACCGGGCACAAAAAATAGAAACCGTGAAAGAAGTCATTGCTTCTTTGATGAATCCGTGTGTATAATATCAACATAAGAATGTCGGCAGCAGACAAAAACAAGATGTTGGTAAAGGAGCCGGAGACAGTGAATACATATGAAACAATCAATCATGTTCTCGTTCATTTGTTTAATGAAATATGGGAGCTGGAAGAAAAGGCGATCATCACAGAAGAATACAAAGATATCAGTAACAATGACATGCATATCATCGAAGCAATCGGGCTGGGGGAAGGAAGTACGATGTCTGTGATTGCAAAAAAACTGAATATTACCGCAGGATCACTTACGACATCGATGAACAGTCTTGTGAATAAGAAATATGCAGTCAGAGAGCGGAGTGAGCAGGATAGGCGTGTCGTTCATATCCGTCTGACCAAAAAGGGAGAGCGGGCATTTTATCACCATCAGGAATTCCACCGGAAGATGACAGAGGCAGTGATCAATTGTCTCGGGGAAGAGGAACTGCCGGTGCTTTTAAAGACACTGGATAAATTGTCGGAATTTTTTAGAGAATATCCGATTGAGCAGGGAGAGAAAAAGGAATAGGAGGAATGCTCGTGGAAGAGGAAAGCAGACACGAGATAGAGCGGTTACAGCAGATGATCGATGAAAGTCAAAAAATTGTATTTTTCGGCGGCGCAGGGGTATCTACGGAGAGTGGGATTCCTGATTTCCGAAGTGCAGACGGGCTGTATCAGCAAAATTATAAGTATACCCCGGAGCAGGTTGTGAGCCATAGTTTCTTTGTGCGCAATCCGGAGGCATTTTATGAATTTTATAAGGAGAAAATGATGTTTCTGGAGGCGGAGCCGAATCCAGCCCACGAAAAGCTGGCACAGTTGGAGCATGTGGGGAAACTGACTGCGGTGATCACGCAGAATATCGATGGTTTGCACCAGAAAGCGGGGAGTGAACAGGTGCTGGAACTGCATGGAAGCATTCATAGAAATTACTGTCAGAAATGTGGAAAGTTCTATGACGCAGCCACCGTGAAGGAAGCAGAAGGAATTCCGAGATGTATCTGTGGAGGAATCATTAAGCCGGATGTTGTTCTGTATGAGGAGGGCTTGGACAGCAGTGTGATCCGGCGTGCGATCCGGGCGATCAGCGAGGCAGATATGCTGATCATCGGGGGAACATCCCTTGTTGTTTATCCGGCAGCTGGATTTATTGATTATTTCCGTGGAAAATATCTTGTGGTCATTAATAAAAGTGAGACAGCGAGAACTGTGGAGGCAGATCTTTGTATCCGCAGGCCAATCGGGGAAGTATTTGCACAGATTCAGCTGTAAATTGAGATGATTCATCTGGCGGGGAATATCTCCATTCTTTTTCATATAAGAATGTAACATAAGAAGGATTTGGAATTTTGCCAAATCCTTCTTATAATTTTGTGTCATATTTTTCTAGAGTGCAAAGACTATTGTGGTTCGGTCATCGTAAATGGATTAAGCAGCACATCTGCTTCACTTGGGCATAGAAGCCCTTTTTCGATGACGAGTTTGCGAACCGGAATTCCAGTCTTTAAAGATTCTTTCGCAATCTCAGCAGAAGGTTTGTAACCGATCGTTGGGCATAATGCAGTGGAGATTCCAACACTTGCATCGACTAATTCTTCGCAGTGCTTCTCATTTGCGGTAATTCCAAGGATACAGTTATCTGTCAGAGTCTGTACTGCTGATGTCAAGGTTTCAATCGATTCAAATAGATTATAGAAGACGACCGGTTCGAAGGCATTTAATTCTAACTGTCCCGCTTCCGCAGCCATCGTGATCGTGCAGTCATTACCGATAATGTTAAATGCGACCTGAGATACGACTTCCGGAATGACTGGATTGATCTTTCCAGGCATAATCGAGGAACCGTTCTGTTTTGGCGGGAGCGTGATTTCGGCAAAACCAGTGCGTGGACCACTGCTCAGAAGGCGAAGGTCATTACAAAGTTTGGATAAGTTGACGGCACAAGTTTTTAGAGAGGAAGAGACCGTCACAAATCCGTCCAGATTCTGTGTCGCATCAAACAAGTCATCTGCGGATGCGAACGGAAGTCCAGTCAGTTCTGCAATTTTCGGGCAGATATGCTGTAAATAGGAGTGGCTGACGTTGATTGCAGTTCCAATGGCAGTTCCCCCCATATTCAGGCGGTACATTTCTTTCTGAGCGTTTTTCAGACGATGGATATCTCTTTGGATCACGGAAGCATAAGCATGGAAAGACTGACCGAGTCGCATCGGCACAGCATCCTGAAGCTGTGTACGTCCCATTTTTAAAATGTGGTCAAATTGTTTTGATTTCTCTAACAGTGCATTCAAAAGCCGTTCCAGTTCTCTGAAAAGAGGAACAAGCAGTTTTAATACGGTTAGTTTTCCGGCGCTTGGAATGATATCATTTGTAGACTGAGCCATATTGACGTGGTCATTAGGATGTACATGCTGATAGGAACCTTTTGTTCCACCAAGTAATTCGTCAGCACGATTAGCAATAACTTCGTTAGCATTCATATTTGCAGAAGTTCCGGCACCACCCTGAATGGCATCTACGATGAACTGATCAAAAAGTTTCCCCTCTAAAATTTCGTCGCAGGCAGTGCAGATCGCTTCGGACACTTCGCTGGAAAGTTCGCCCGCATTTTCATTTGTAAGTGCGGCAGCCTTCTTTAAAATGACGATGCTTTTGATAAACTCCGGATGGAGTGGTCTGCTTGTAATGGGAAAATTGTGCTTGGCGCGAAGGGACTGTACTCCATAATACGCATCAGCAGGGACTTCTAAAATACCTATAGAATCAGCTTCTAATCTTGTTTTCATAGTTTCTTTCCTCCGTAATCTCTTTCAAAACGCTGTCTGCCGGTAACATATACTTACAGACAAATTTCTTCTGACTTATATATAACACGGGCAGAGAAAGGAGAAAAGGAGAAGACAAAAAGTGTGAAAAGAAAGAAAAAATAAAGTATAAGTAGTTAGAAATGTTAATATGAAACGATAAAAACTTTATTTTTTTAAGAAAGATTTAGGGGAAAGTTTTTGGCAAAATTAGTAGAAAGGATTGTAATTCTTTGAGAAGTTCTCTATAATGGCAGGAAGGAGGAAGGATGATGGATCAGATAGACAGAGAGATCATGAATATGCTGCAGAAGAATGCGAGAATACCACTGAAGGCAATCGCACAGGAAGTACACTTGTCTATTCCTGCAGTTTCAGCGCGGGTAGAGCGATTGGAGCGGGAGAATGTCATCTGTGGATATACAATGATCGCAGATCCGGTGAAGATGGGATACCATATTACTGCATTTATCAATATGGAGTTAAAACCGGAACAAAAGGATGGATTTTGCAAATTTATCCGGGGGGTTCGGAATGTGGCAGAGTGCAATCATATTACAGGAGCCTACTCTATGTTGATCAAAGTACTGTTCCCAAGTACCATGGAATTAGATCGGTTTGTTGGAACGCTTCAGAAATATGGAAAGACACAGACACAGATCGTATTTTCTTCGATTGTAAGTGCAAGGAGTATAGGTCCGCTTGAGCAGGAGGAGTCGAAGAAAAAAGGATAGTCTTCAGAAGGAATAGAAAAAAATAAGAATATATAAGGCGTCTGTAATAGAAGAGGCAGTTACAAAATGGAAAAAATCATTTTGTAACTGCCTTTTTCAGAAAATCTAGTTCTATTTTCCGCAAATACTGCATCCAAGCGCACATCCGGTTGGAGTTCCGGCGCATCCGCCCATAGCTGTTTCCCGCAGTTCGAATGGAAGGCTTTGCCCGACACGGTGCATAGCTTCTGCCATTTCGTCAAATGGAATCGGATGTTTCACACCACTTAATGCGAGCTCTGCACAGGTAATCGCATTTGCGACACCGATCGCATTCCGGCTTTGGCATGGGGATTCTACAAGACCTGCAATTGGGTCGCAGACGAGTCCGAGTAGATTGGAAAGTGCAAAGCTTGCAGCGTGAAGACACATCTCAGGAGTTCCCCCCATGATTTCAACGACAGCGCTGGCAGCCATTGCAGAGGCCGCGCCTACTTCTGCCTGACATCCGGCTTCCGCACCGGAGACAGAGGCATTTCGCATTAAGATATAACCAATCGCGCTTGCATTTAGAAGACCGTCGTAAATGCTGTTATCCGGAAGGGCATGTACTTCCTCCAGAGCGAGCAGGACACCTGGCAACACGCCTGAAGAACCGGCAGTTGGTGCTGCAACGATCAGTCCCATGGAAGCATTGACTTCAAGAACAGCCATACTGTAAGCAATTGCTTTTGATAGCATAGAACCACATACACTGTTTGGGGAGGAGGAATAATCTGCTACTTTCTTCGCTTCTCCGCCGAGGAGACCGCCGATGGAGCGGACTGGTTCTTTTAAAGGCTTATGAACGGAATCTTTCATGATGGCAAGCACCGTCTCCAGTTTTACCTGAATTTCTTCGGCAGAGAGACTGCCCATAGTAATCTCGCGCTGCTTCATGGCAGAAGAGATTGATATCTTTTCTTTTTGACATAAATCTAATAAATCTTGTCCTGAATAAAAATCCATAATGTCTCCTCCTACATCTGAATGAGCATCAGATCAGATACATGCTCATGTGTTTTGATTTTCTCTAATACAGACGATGGAATCGTCTCATCGGATTCTACAACGGTAAATGCATTGGCGCCTTTGTCCTCGCGGAAGAGACGCATAAATGCGATATTTACATTTTCTTCGCTCAGACACTGGGTAATGTGGGCTACTACGCCAGGTTTGTCTGTCTGACTGACGATGAGGGTGCTGTATTCTCCCGTGAACTCTACATCGATCTGGTTGATCCGGACAATTTTCATCTTGCCCCCTCCGATCGATTCGCCGCGGATCGATAAGGTATGCCCGGTCATGCCTATAAGATCAATGTCGGCAGTGTTTGGGTGATTCGTCATCGTTTTCTCATCAATGATATATTCGTATTCCACACCTCGCTCAGTTGCAATGGAAAACGCATCACGGATCCGTTCATCATCGGTAGAAAAACCGAGAATTCCCCCCAGCAGCGCACGGTCAGTTCCATGTCCGTGGTAAGTTTTGGCGAAAGAGCCATAAAGGGTGAACGTTACTTTTTTCACTTCTTCCGGAAACATTTTTCTTGCAAGAAGTGCAATCGATACGGCGCCAGCCGTGTGTGAACTGGAAGGACCGATCATGTTAGGGCCGATCACATCAAATATACTTAAAAAGTTCATAAACTATCCTCCTGAGAGATTTTTTGCATAACTATTTATAGTATAGCATAAAAGGAGCAGGAAAATAAAGAACCGGGAGCAGAATTTGTTGAGAGATTACGAGGAACCGTTCCAAGGATAGAAAAGAGGATCAGATTCCAAAAGTGTAAAAAGAGAGTGAAAAAATCGTCGGATAGCACAAAAAGGATATGGCAAAATAACCAAAATAGGATGGCTAAAACTATGGAGAATATACAAAAAGACGAAACGGAAGGGGAAATTGATTGACAGTATCATCACATGTATATAGAATGTAAATATGTTTATAGAGTCGGATGATAAATTCGAGAGAGACTACACGGGAAACCGATGTGGCGCCGAAGGGGAAAGGAGTACCAAAGCTCTCAGGCAAAAGGATTGAATTTGGACGAGCTCTCTGGAGAACGCGAGTATGCGTACCGAAGAAGAAACTTGTGAAATACGGAAGTTAAGAATAATAATTGAAGTAAAACATAAGGAAACTTTCAGGTTCGAGGACAGAGATGAACAAAAGTATAGGCGTGCTTTGTTTGTCTGTGTCTTTTTTTGTTCGCATTTTCCGGGAACAGGAACTGCAAAAGAAAGAGGAGGCAAAAGAATGGCAGTAATATCAGGGTTAGGGTTGTTGTTAGTCACACTGGCGGCATTTTCGCTGTTTAGTATGAAGGCACCGAAAGGATCAGAGGCGATGTCCGGAATGGCAAGTGCAGCGGTGGCTACATTTCTTGTGGAGGCAGTACACAGATATATTTCGGGTGACTTACTGGGAGTCAGCTTTCTAGGTGAAGTAGGAAGTACAGCCGGAAGCTTAGGTGGAGTTGCAGCAGCGATCATGGTGCCGATCATGATGGGAGTAAATCCGGTATACGCAGTTGTTGCGGGGGCAGCGCTGGGAGGATATGGAATTTTACCGGGATTTATTGCAGGATATGTAGTTGGATTTGTTGCACCGCTTCTTGAGAAATATTTACCGACAGGGCTGGATGTGATTGTCGGAGCGCTCTGTGTGGCACCGCTGGCAAGAGGAATTGCATATATTTCCGATCCAGTTGTAAATGCAGCGATGGAACACATAGGATCTATGATCACAGCAGCGACAGATCAGTCACCAGTATTGATGGGATTTATGCTCGGAGGCTTGATGAAAATGATCTGTACCTCACCGCTTAGTTCTATGGCGTTGACGGCGATGCTTGGACTGACCGGACTTCCGATGGGAATTGCATGTATCGCATGTGTCGGTGGGGCATTTACAAACGGAATGATTTTCAAAATGCTCAAATTAGGGGATAAGAGCAGTACGATCGCAGTTATGGTAGAGCCATTGACACAGGCTCACATTGTGACGAAACACCCGATCCCAATTTATGGATCTAATTTCTTTGGTGGAGGAATTGCAGGTATTGGAGCGGCCCTACTTGGAATTGTATGTAATGCGCCGGGAACAGCATCACCGATTCCGGGAGTGATCGCACCATTTGCGTTCAATTCGCCGGTAAAAGTAATCCTTGCATTAGCCATCGGTGTAGCAGGCGGGATCTTGGCAGGATATGTGGGAGGACATATTTTCAAAAAGCATTACGCAGAATCTGGCGCACATATGGAAGGATAGGGAATCGGAGAGATACCGAAGAGAAGTAATCCGTACAGAACGAGCAGGCCTATTTTTTGCAATCCGTAAACATAGGGAGAAAAGTGGCATAAAGTAAAAAGAGGCAAATATGTAAAAAGAAGAAACCGCGAAACCTCTGGGGAGAGGCGACGATGTTTCTTCTTTTTGTATTGCACAAAATATGAAAAAGATGTTTGTTGTACTATAAAATACTAAGAGAGATCAAATAATTCAATGCTGCGGAAAAGGATCCCTTTCATCTGTGCGATCGCAATCCCGTAATTTGTGATTGGGACATTCTGATCTTCGGCACAGGCAATCCGGTATTTCATCTCGCGGTCATTGAGCATACAGCCACCACAGTGGATGATCAGCTTATATGGGGATAGATCAGCTGGAAATTCTGTGCCGCTTGTAAAGTGAAATTCCGGTTCACAGTTTGTATAGCTACGAATCAGGTGTGGAAGTTTCACAGTGCCGATATCTTCGCATTGCCGATGATGCGTGCATCCCTCGGAAATCAGTATTTTGTCTCCGTCAGAAATAGAATCCAAAGTGTGGGCGCCGTTTACGACAGTGGAAAGATTCCCTTTATGCCTTGCAAACAGGATTGAAAAGGAAGTAAGAGGGATATCTTTTGGCGTCTGTCGGTCTACCTGAGCAAAAGCCTGACTGTCGGTGATGACCATTCGTGGTTTGACAGACAGTTCGTCTAATGTCTGGCGAAGCTCCGTATCCTGTACGCAGAGCACACGCCCATGATGATCCAAAATATCCCGGATGGTCTGCTGCTGTGGAAGGATCAGACGTCCCTTTGGTGCAGAGGCATCGATCGGAATCACGAGAATCACAAGATCCATGGGGGAGAGCAGATCGCTGACGATCGGAAGTTTTGTTTCTTCGCTTGGCTGGGTTGCGCCGAGCAGGTCTTTGAGTGCAGAAATCTGAAATCCGGAGGCAGCACTGATAGAAATAGCTGATCCGTTTTTCGAGGTGTCTGTAGTCGTATCTGGCATCTGGGATTCGCTAGCCGGGCAAAGATCACATTTATTGAATGCGATGACATAGGGAATCTGTTTTTTCTGGATCTGTTCCAGAAGAGCGAGATCTTCCTCCGTCATCCCGATGGTGCCATCCACAACAAGGATGGCAATATCGGTCTTATTTAACATTTGGTAGGTCTTCTGAACGCGCAGCTCTCCGAGTGGTCCGTGGTCATCAAGTCCCGGAGTGTCGATGAGTGCGACAGGACCAAGCGGGAGAAGCTCCATGGATTTTAATACCGGATCCGTTGTTGTCCCTTTGATGTCGGAGACGATTGCGAGATTCTGACCGGTCAGTGCGTTGATCAGGCTGGATTTTCCGGCATTTCGTTTCCCGAAGATTCCGATATGTAGGCGTTCAGAGGAAGGGGTTGCATTTAAACTCATGTCAGTTACAGTCCTTTCCATGATAAGTAGAGTATCGTGTTACAAAGAAAAAGTATCAGGGACCAAAGCGGTACGTTTGAGAGATGTTAGAAACGGAAATCTCTCCGATTTTCTTCTTCAATCGCGCGTAGATGGTCAATAACGATTGCGCGTACGTTCTCATTTGGAATCTGCTCCAGTTCTTTTAAAATCAGTTTTTCTCCGACTTCTTTTGTCGCAGGAGAAGCATAGTCTGTCAGATATTCTTTCAGTGTCATCAGTGCATTTGGCTGGCAGCAGTTCTGGATCTGACCGGATTTGCAAAGAGACATGAAACGGTCGCCGGTGCGGCCTTCCCGGTAGCAGGCAGTACAGAAGCTTGGGATGTATCCCATTTCCATCAGCCACTTGACAATATCATCGAGTGATCTTGTATCACTGAGGTCAAACTGTGCAGAGTTTTCTTCTTCAGGTTCCGGCTCTGCATATCCGCCTACACTTGTCTTGGAGCCGCCACTGATCTGGGAGATTCCAAGGTGCAGAACACGCTCGCGGGATTTCTGACTCTCGCGGGTAGATACGATCATGCCGGTATAAGGCACTGCAATGCGGATGCATGCCACAAGTTTTGCAAAAATATCATCATTGATCCCGTTGTCAAAATCATTTGTGTCAATATCGTCGGCTGGACATAAGCGCGGCACACTGATCGTATGAGGACCCACACCGTATGCAGCTTCCAGATGTTCTGCATGCATCAGAAGTCCTGCAAATTCATAGCGGTATTTGTCAAGACCGAACAGCACACCGATTCCGACATCATCAATACCTGCTTCCATTGCACGATCCATCGCAGTAGTATGGTAGTCATAGTCGTGTTTTGGGCCGGTCGGATGCAGCTCCAGATAGCTTTTTTTATGATAGGTTTCCTGGAATAAAATGTAAGTTCCGATTCCAGCTTCCTTCAGTTTCCGATAATTTTCTACCGTTGTTGCCGCAATATTGACATTGACACGGCGGATTTCTCCGTTTTTATGTTTGATGCTGTAGATGGTGTCAATACATTCGAGGATATATTCGATCGGATTGTTCACAGGATCTTCTCCGGCCTCCAGCGCCAGACGTTTGTGACCGAGATCCTGGAGCGCGATTACTTCCTGACGGACTTCTTCCTGCGTCAGTTTTTTTCTCGCGATATGCTTGTTCTTTAAATGGTACGGACAGTAAGTACATCCGTTGACACAGTAGTTGGACAGATAGAGCGGCGCAAACATGACGATACGGTTTCCGTAGAAATCTTTTTTGATCTGTTCTGCAAGTGCATAAATTTCTTCATTTTTCTCTTCGATATCACAGTCAAGAAGAACGGCAGCTTCCCGGTGAGAGAGTCCTTTTCGTTCTTTGGCTTTTGCAATGATCTGGTCGATCAGTTCCACGTTATGTTTGTTTGCCTCTGCATAGGAGAGGGTTTCCAGAATTTCCTCATGGTTGATAAATTCCTCTGGATTTTTTGATCTGACATCGTACATGGTGATGTTCCTCCTCTTGGATATGATAGTTTTGGCATGAGTTCATGCAATTAGTTTACTGGTGGGATTGTTTCGGTATTCAAAGAATCTCCGCGGGCTACGACAACATGGTAGCCGATTTTCTCCATCCGCTTTTCCATACAGTGCCGGCATTCAGCAGCTTCATCTCCCGTACAGATTTTGTTGTCGTAGAGCGCATAATCTTTTCGCACATCGGTTGGAGAAAGGTTTGGCATAACGACATTTGCTCCGGCAAGAATACCAAGCTCTCTTCCGTTTGGATCGATCGTTCCAAGCGCAGTTGTCGAAGGCAGCAGAAGCTTTGGAATCATCAGTCGCAGAAGTCCGAGCATAAATAAGGTCAGTTCCAGCGTGCCGGCCGGCTGTGCGGCAAATGGGGTATCATGGTGCGGAATAAAAGGTCCGATTCCGACCATATGTGGATTCAGTTGTTGGATAAACAGCATATCTTCTGCGAGATGCTCGGCAGTCTGGTAAGGAGAGCCGACCATAAATCCGGTTCCGGTCTGATAGCCGATTTCTTTCAGATCATACAGACAGCGTTGCCGGTGGGCGGCGGTCAGTGCCGGTGGATGCAGTTTGCCATAGTGGGTGGAATTATATGTTTCGTGCCGCAGAAGATAACGATCCGCCCCGGCATCAAAAAATGCCTGATAACTTTCTCGTTCTTTTTCGCCGATGGAGAGTGTGATAGCACAGTCCGGAAAGTCTGTTTTAATCTTCTCGATCAGAGAGATGATTTTTTGATCTGTAAACCAGCCATCTTCTCCGCCTTGAAGGACAAAGGTGCGAAAGCCCAGTTCATATCCGGTACGGCAGCAGTTTTGGATATCTGTTTCACTCAGTCGGTAGCGACACGCATTTAGGTTGCTTTTCCGGATGCCGCAGTAGATGCAGTCATTTTTGCAATAGTTTGTAAATTCAATCAGACCGCGGATATACACATCATGTCCATAATGTTGGTGCCTGACTTGGCGTGCCTGTGAAAATAGATATTCGCTCACATCGCGGGTGCGGTTTTCAATCAGAAACATCCACTCTTCTTTCGAGAGGAGATGTGTGTCACGCAGTTGATCGATCAAGGTGATCAAAGTTTGTTCTGCTATTTTATTCATAGAAAATACTGCCTTTCTTAAAGTTCCGCGGAAGTTGTCTTTGCATAAATTGTCTTGCTGGAAATACCGGGAAGCATTCCGATTTTCCCAGATAAGGCGCTGATCACGTTGTTGGGTGCATCCATAGCAATGCTGATGATGGAGAGGCTTTTCTCACGGTAAGGGATTCCCATTCTTCCGATGATATAGTTGCCATACTGGCTGAGCAGGCTGTTGAGCTGTTCGACAGAATCGCTGTTTTCCACGACAATACCGATCAGAGCGATTCTGGTAGGTGTTTGTTCCATAAAGACCTCCTGTAATTCTTATGTGGTAATCGTATCATATCGGGATAGCTGAGGAAGAGTGATGTGATCTTTTTAGAAAAAAAGACTCTGCGAGAAGGCAAAGTCTGATGAGGGTTTTCCATATGGTATCATGCACAGTTTCAGGAAGGATACCGTATACGGTCAGTCATTTTGTTGTCCTCTTCGCCTTTTCACTCAGGAATTCCTTTATGATCAGTACGTTTTTTTCAGTATAACATGTGGGAGAGCGGACGGCAATAAAAGTTTATTGTTTGACGAACTTGTGTGAAAAGGGGTTTACGCGGGGAAAAGAATTCGTTACAATAAAGAAGAGTCAGAAAAAGACTGGAGAGCCGGGGAGAGGCCGGCAAAAATCAGAGAAAAGAGGAGACAGATTATGGCAAATCCAATCGTAACATTTGAGATGGAAAACGGAGATGTGATCAAGGCAGAATTATATCCGGAGATCGCACCAAATACAGTGAATAATTTTATTTCTTTAGTACAGAAAGGATTTTATGACGGACTGATCTTCCACAGAGTGATCCGTGGATTCATGATCCAGGGAGGATGTCCGGACGGAACAGGAATGGGCGGCCCGGGATATCAGATCAAGGGAGAATTTAAGCAGAATGGATTTACAAATAACTTAAAGCATGAGCCAGGAGTTCTCTCTATGGCAAGAGCAATGCATCCGGATTCTGCAGGATCACAGTTCTTTATTATGCACGAAACTTCTCCGCACTTAGACGGATCTTATGCTGCATTCGGAAAGGTAACAGATGGCATGGATGTCGTAAATAAGATCGCAGAGACAGCGACAGACTACAGTGACCGTCCGTTGGAGACACAGAGAATGAAGAAAGTGACTGTAGATACAATGGGAACAGAGTATCCGGAACCAGAGAAAAGATAAGAAATATCTTTGGAAATGAAGAAAAGAGCTGCACACCAAAACAACCGGTGGGCAGCTTTTTCTCTTGCAATACGACTTGGCTTCCAGTACAATAAAAGGCAGCTGGCAACAATGAGTAGAAAGCGAGGAACAGCCATGCGAATGATTCAGACAGAGAAACTTGTATATGAATATGAAAAAAGAGATGAAGAAGGAAATATAATCGGAAGTCATCGGGCGATCAATGCGGTCGATGTTCATGTGGAGCCGGGAGAGTTTGTTGCGATCCTTGGTCATAATGGTTCAGGAAAATCTACACTGGCAAAACATATGAATGCGATCCTGACACCGACAGAAGGTACGATGTGGGTAAATGGCAGAGATACGAAAGAACCAGATAATCTGTGGGAGGTCAGACAGTCTGCGGGGATGGTATTCCAGAATCCAGACAATCAGATCATCGGAACCGTGGTAGAGGAGGATGTCGGATTTGGTCCGGAGAACCTTGGAGTGCCCACAGAGGAGATCTGGAAACGTGTTGAGAAAAGTCTTGAGGCGGTTGGGATGATCGAGTATCGGCATCATTCCCCGAATAAATTATCTGGAGGGCAGAAACAGCGCGTTGCGATTGCAGGAGTTGTGGCAATGGAGCCAAAATGTATTGTACTGGATGAACCGACTGCGATGCTTGACCCAAATGGGCGTAAAGAAGTGCTGCGTGCCGTGGAAGAACTTAGACGTCGGGAGAAAGTGACAGTGATTCTGATCACACATTATATGGAAGAAGTAGTTGATGCTGACCGGGTAATCGTCATGGATCAGGGAAATGTTGTGATGGAAGGAACACCGAGGGAGATCTTTTCCCGGGTAGAGGAATTAAAGAAATATCGGTTGGATGTGCCGCAGGTCACGCTGCTTGCCTATGAATTGCAGCAGAGAGGTCTGCCGCTTTCAAACGGCATTTTAAAGACAGAGGAATTGGTGAAAGAATTATGTCAATTACATTAGAACATATCAATTATACATATAGTGAAGGGACGGCCTATGAAAAAAAGGCGCTAAAAGATATCAATTTGGAGATTCCCCACGGGCAGTTTGTAGGGATCATCGGACATACAGGTTCCGGGAAGTCTACACTGATCCAGCATTTCAATGGATTGATCAAGGCCACGAGCGGGGTGTTGAAGTATAATGGGGAGAATATTTACGGGGAACAGTATGACTTGCGAAAGCTGAGAAGTCAGGTGGGGCTTGTGTTTCAGTATCCAGAACATCAGTTATTTGAGACAGATGTGATCACAGATGTCTGTTTCGGACCGAAAAATCAAGGATTGTCTCCCGAAGAGTGTAAGGAGCGGGCAAGAGAGGCATTAAAACTTGTCGGGTTTCCAGAAGAGTTGTATGAAGTATCTCCATTTGATCTGTCTGGCGGACAGAAACGAAGAGTTGCGATCGCAGGGGTACTTGCAATGCATCCACAGGTACTCGTACTTGATGAGCCAACCGCAGGGCTGGATCCGAAAGGGAGAGATGAGATCTTAGATCAGATTGCCCTTCTCCATGAAAAGAAAGATATGACGGTCATTCTTGTATCTCACAGTATGGAAGATATTGCAAAATATGTGGAGCGCATCATTGTGATGAATCGCGGAGAGAAGATGTATGATGGAACTCCGCGGGAGGTGTTTGCGCATTACAAGGAACTGGAAGCAGTAGGGCTTGCAGCACCACAGGTTACTTATATTATGAATGCCCTGAGAGAAAATGGGATTTTGGTATCATCTGAGGCGACAACGGTGGAAGAGGCTGCAGACGAGATTCTGCGTGTGGTATCCGGGGAGAAGAAAGAAGCTGACAGCAGAGATGGGCAGGTGAGAAAATGATTCGAGATATAACAATAGGACAGTATTATCCGGCGGACAGTATTTTGCACCGCCTGGATCCGAGAGTAAAGATATCTTGTACATTATTGTATTTGATTTCTTTGTTTCTATTTAAGAGTGTACTTGGATATGTGATTGCCGGGTGCTTTCTTGCCGGAGTGATCTGGTTATCAAAGGTTCCAGTCAAATTTATTGTAAAAGGATTAAAGCCGGTTGTAATGCTTTTGATGATCACAGTGATTTTTAACTTGTTTTTGACAAATGAAGGGGACGTATTAGTCAAAGTCTGGATTTTTAAAATCACGGAAGGAGGACTTCGCACAGCGGTATTTATGGCAATCCGTCTTGTATTTTTAATCTCAGGTTCTACGATCATGACATTGACAACAACGCCAAATGCGTTGACAGACGGGATTGAGAAGCTATTAAGACCGCTGAATAAGATTCATGTTCCAGTGCATGAGATCGCGATGATGATGTCGATCGCGCTGCGCTTTATTCCGATTCTGCTGGAAGAGACAGATAAGATTATGAAAGCACAGATCGCAAGGGGGGCAGATCTGGAGAGTGGAAATATTATTCAAAAGGCAAAGAATATGATTCCGATCCTTGTACCGCTGTTTGTCTCTGCTTTCCGTCGTGCCAATGACCTTGCAATGGCGATGGAGGCAAGATGTTACCGCGGTGGGGATGGAAGAACAAAGATGAAACCGCTTGTATATCATTCACGGGACTATCTGTCTTACACAGTGATGGCAGTCTATCTTGTCATCGTTGTTGGAATCGGAAGATATGTGCCGTTTCATCTGTGGATATTTTAGAGGGTGAGTTATGCAGAAAAAGAGAATCAAACTGACGATCGCGTATGACGGGACAAATTACTGTGGATGGCAGGTACAGCCAAATGGAATCACAGTGGAGGAAGTGATCAATAAGGCACTTTGTAAACTGACTGGGGAAGATATTGCAGTGATCGGCGCCAGCCGCACAGATTCTGGGGTACATGCCCTTGGAAATGTGGCAGTGTTTGACAGTGCGACAAGCATCCCGCCGGAGCGGATCGCGATGGCATTAAATCAGAGACTCCCAGATGATATTGTGATTGTAAAATCTGAGGAAGTAGCCCCGGATTTTCATCCACGGTATTGCGATTGTGAGAAAACATACGAATACCATATTATCAATACGCGGACGCCAATTCCGACCAAGCGACTGACAAACTATTTTGTTTCCTACGATCTTGACGTAGAAAGGATGCAGCAGGCGGCAGATTATCTTGTCGGAGAGCATGACTTTGTCAGTTTCTGTAATGTGCGGACACAAGTGGAAGATACCGTGCGGACGGTGACCGAGCTGGAAGTCTTGAGAGAAGGGGAGGAGATTACGATCCGGATCAGCGGAAACGGATTCCTCTATAACATGGTTCGGATTATCGTGGGAACACTGGTTCGCGTAGGAAGAGGATTTTATACCCCTGAGAAAGTGAAAGAAATTTTGGAGGCAAAAGACAGAAAGGCTGCAGGAGTGACTGCTCCGGCACATGGTCTGATGCTGGTGGAGATCCGTTATCCGAAGAAATAGAATAGTGAAAAGAAGGAAGCTAAAGAAATGTATTTTGAGGTTGTGAAATTTTGAAAAATCAGAAAGAAACACCCTATGAAATCATAACTCTTTAGCTTTTTTTATTGAGAAAAGTCAACTTTGTGTCTCAGATTGCAGTAGGGGGCAGAGAAAGAAGCAAGAATTCCGTTTGATGATTTAAAAGAAATACGTTAGAATAGAGGGGGTTAAGTTAAAAAGTTCAAAAATATGATGGATAAAAATAAAGATAAAGGAGCAAAAAATGAAAGCATTAGTAATCGCGGAGAAACCTTCCGTTGCGAGAGATATTGCGCGTGTATTAAAGTGTACAAAAAATATTTCTGGTGCGATAGAGGGAGAGAAGTATGTAGTGACATGGGCGCTCGGTCATCTTGTGACGCTGGCAGATCCGGAGGAATACAGCAAAGAGTATAAAGAGTGGAAGATGGAAGTCCTTCCAATGATGCCAAAGCCGATGAAGCTGGTTGTGATCCAGAAGACAGCGAAACAATACCGTGCGGTAAAGGAGCAGCTGTTTCGGAAAGATATCGGGGAGATTGTTATTGCAACAGATGCAGGAAGAGAAGGGGAGCTTGTGGCGAGATGGATTCTTGAGAAAGCGGGATGCAAAAAGCCGATCAAGCGCCTTTGGATTTCTTCTGTGACAGATAAGGCAATCCGGGAGGGATTTGCAAAGCTTTGTGACGGCAGAAAATACAATGATCTTTATGCAGCAGCGGTATCCCGCGCAGAGGCAGATTGGCTTGTCGGGATCAATGCGACACGGGCGCTGACCTGCAAATATAATGCACAGCTTTCTTGTGGGCGTGTGCAGACACCGACATTGGCAATGATCGCAAAACGAGAAGAAGAAATCCGCGCATTTCGCCCGCAGGAATATTATGGTCTTCAGGTGCAGGCGGGAAAGATTCAGTGGACATGGCAGGATCAAAAGTCGGGAGGTTTCCGGTCGTTTTCAAAAGAGCGGATAGAAACTATCAGCAGTTTTGTTTCCAATGAGAAACTGTCTGTGAAAAAGGTGGAGAGAGCAGCGAAAAAGAAATATGCGCCGGGGCTTTATGATTTGACGGAACTGCAGCGAGACGCCAACCAAAAATTTGGATTTTCTGCAAAGGAAACGTTAAATATCATGCAGCGACTCTATGAGAATCACAAAGTGCTGACGTATCCTCGGACGGATTCCAGATACATTGGCACGGATATCGTAGATACGATCAAGGACAGACTGCGCGCAATTAGTGTTGGACCATATAAGAAGCTGGCAGGAAGTCTTGCGATGAAGCCGCTTCGCACGAACAAGTCGTTTGTAGATGATAAAAAAGTAAGTGACCACCATGCGATCATTCCGACAGAACAGTATGTCCAGCTGGAACATATGACAAGTGAGGAGAGAAAGATTTACGATCTTGTTGTGAGAAGGTTTTTAAGTGTGCTCTACCCTCCGTTTGAGTATGAGCAGACCACATTGCATGCGGTGGTTTCAGGTGAACATGCAGGAAAAAACAGTGAGGAACATTTCGTTGCAAAAGGAAAGATCGTAAAGGAAGCAGGATGGAAAACCGTCTATGACTATGAGGAAGAAGAGGCGGAGGAAGGACTGAAAGAACAGTCTCTTCCAACGATAGAAGCCGGTGACAGATTGCCGGTGGAGCGGGCGGCTGTGACAAGAGGAAAGACAAAACCGCCGGCACATTTTACCGAGGCGACGCTGCTGTCTGCGATGGAAAATCCGGTCAGATATATGGAGAGCAGAGATCAAAAAGCTGCCAGAACACTAGGGGAGACCGGAGGGCTTGGAACGGTTGCCACGCGAGCGGATATTATTGATAAATTATTTTCTTCATTTTTGATGGAACTAAAAGGAAAGGAAATCCATATTACGTCCAAAGGCAAGCAGCTTCTGGAGCTTGTACCGGAAGACTTAAAGAAGCCTGAGCTGACAGCAGATTGGGAAGGAAAGTTGTCAGCGATTGCAAAGGGGAGCCTAAGGAAAGAAAAATTTCTTGAGGAGATCAGGAACTATACGGAGGAGCTGATAGAGGAGATTAAAAAGGGAGACGGAAAATTCCGCCATGACAATGTGACAAATAAGAAGTGTCCGGAGTGTGGGAAACCGATGCTTGCGGTCAAAGGGAAAAATGCAAGAATGCTTGTATGCCAGGACAGAGCCTGTGGATACAAAGAAGTGATCGCCCGCATTTCCAATGCGAGATGCCCGAATTGTCACAAGAAGATGGAAATTATTAAAAAAGGTGATGAAGAGCAGTTTGTATGCGCGTGTGGACATAAGGAAAAGATGTCTGCATTCAAGGCACGGAGAGCCAAAGAGGGTGCAGGGGTAAGCAAGAAGGATGTCCAGCGGTATCTGAAGCAGCAGAAAGATGAGCCGGTCAATACAGCGTTTGCAGATGCATTTGCGAAGCTGAAATTGTAAGATGGAAGGATGATCGGAAAAGGGAAACGATGCACAAGAGGCTGAGCATTTTTATAGTGTTCCTATGTGAGAAAATGTTGTATAGATGTCTTTGTATGTAGTATAATAACATACAGTAAAAAAGAAGGAGGCGCAGGGAAACCGACGCGCAAAGGTGTGAGTTGATGGCGCGCCGTACTCTGCAAGAAGGACAATGCAGATTAAAAATGTAAAAGTATTTACAGAAGAAAAACAGTTTCAACAAGGAGAGATTGCGATCGCAGACGGAGTTTTTGCAAAAGAGGCAGACGGAGAAGTGATCGATGGAGAAGGTTGTTATGCGATTCCGGGAATGGTCGATGTTCATTTTCATGGCTGTGTAGGGTATGATTTCTGCGATGGGACAGAGGAGGCGATTGCCGAGATTGCTAAATATGAAGCAGCTCAGGGAGTGACTACGATCGTTCCGGCAACAATGACACTTCCGGAGGATACACTGATGGAGATTTCTAAGATTGCTGGAAATTATAAGGCAACGGAAGGCGCTGACCTTGCAGGAATCAATATGGAGGGGCCGTTTATCAGCCCTGGAAAGAAAGGGGCACAGGCATCCACACATATTGTAAAACCGGATATTGCGATGTTTCGCAGACTGCAGGAAGCTGCAAATGGACTGTATCGTTTGGTAGATATTGCGCCGGAAGTAGATGGGGCAATGGAATTTATTGAGGAATTAAAAGAGGAAGTCAATATTTCTTTTGCACATACACTTGCAGATTATGATATTGCGAAGAAAGGATACGATCTGGGAGCAAATCATGCCACACATCTGTACAATGCAATGCCTCCATTTTCACATCGGGCACCAGGAGTAATCGGGGCGGCACATGACAGTGCACATTGTATGGTAGAATTAATCACAGATGGGGTACATATCCATCCATCGGTTGTGCGTACTACTTTCGATATGTTTGGAGATGACAGAGTTGTTTTGATCAGTGATAGTATGAGAGCGACTGGGATGCCAGATGGAGAGTATACACTTGGAGGACAGGCAGTACAGGTGAGAGGAAATCGAGCTACATTGGTAGAAGGAGGTGCGTTGGCAGGCTCCGTGACAAATCTGGCAGACTGTGTGCGCGTGGCAGTGAAAGAGATGCAGATACCGCTTGAAAGTGCAGTGGCAGCAGCAACGATGAATCCGGCAAAGAGTGTGGGACTTTATGATAAGTATGGTTCAATCACAGAAGGAAAAGTTGGAAATGTTGTGCTGCTTCGGGAAGATTTATCACTCAAGGCAGTAATCCAAAATGGAAGAGTGATTCGTTGGGAAGAATAAGTTTGATAGGAAAGAAGTAATTATTTATAAAAGAAAAAAGAGGAGACAACAGGAAACCCGAGAGGGGAACCTGTTGTCTTTTCTTTTTTGAGTGCAAATGATAATAAATATCAAAATCATATTGAAAATAGGGAAAACATATGGTAATATAAACGATATTGAAAATTATATTCAAAATTGTTTTTAGGTTATAGAAAAGGAGCTTATTATGTTAAATATATTGCTTTCAGTAACAGCCACAGTATTATTTGTACTGCTCTGTGTTATTTATCCGCTTGGAATTCTTAGATTTTCAGAAAAATCCAAGGAAAAGCAAAGAAAGAGTGTGGATTGTTTTTTGCGGAAAATACATAAAAAAATGGGAGTATGGATAATCGTAGTCTCGCTGCTTCACGGAATTGTAGAAATCAAAGCCGGAAATTTGGATGGAATGTTCAGTGGAAAAATCTGTTTTCTACTTCTGATCTTATTATGGTTGAGTTATGGATTGAAACGGGTTCTTAAGGAAAAATGGATGATCGTGCACCGGATACTTGCAGTGCTCACAGTGATTGCAGTCATCGTTCATGTAGGAGGTATGTGATGAAATTTATTTATTTGACAATCGGATTTTTTGCATTTGTGCTTGGTTGTGCAGGAATCGTGCTTCCGGTACTCCCGACGACACCGTTTCTGCTTTTGGCGGCAGTGTGTTTTACCCGGGGAAGCAGACGGGTAGATCAGTGGTTCAGACAGACAAAGGTATATAAGAATCATTTGGAAGGATTTGTGAAGAACCGGGAGATGGAAGGAAAGACAAAAGTGGTGATACTGACATTTGCATCAATCTTTCTTCTGATTGCATTTTTTATGATGGAAAATGTATATGGGCGGACCTTCATTTTGTGTCTGATACTATTGAAATATTACTATTTTATATGCAGGATCAAGACGGTAAAGAAAAGAGAAAAGAAAGGGATAATATACCATGATGATCAACAAGCGATTAATTAAAGAGATGGGGGAGACAAAGCAGTATATCGGAATGCAGGTACTGCTTCAATGGGCAGCGCTCCTTTGCAATATTTGTCTCATATTTTACATTTCCAATGTTCTTTGGCAAGTGGTAAAAGGAAATGCCGGAAATATTTCCTTGATTTTGAGCATAGGAGTATTTGCCGGTGTCATTGCAGCACGTCGTCTGTTTTTGAGGCTGGAGGCAGCGTATTCCCATCATTCCAGCGAGTATGTAAAGAAGAAACTGCGTCACCGGATTTACGAACATCTTTTGAAAGTTGGCGAGAAGTACGAGAAAACATTTTCTACTTCTGAAATTCTTCAGGTGGCAGCTGAGGGCGTAGAACAGCTCGAAATATATTTCGGGAAATATCTTCCGCAGCTATTTTACAGTCTGCTGGCCCCGATCACACTTTTTATTCTTGTTTCCTTTATGAGTGTAAAAGTTGCACTGATCCTATTTTTATGTGTACCTCTCATCCCGGCTTCCATCATTGCCATACAGAAATTTGCAAAAAAATTACTGGCAAAATATTGGGGCAGTTATGTGCAGTTGGGAGATCATTTTCTTGACAATATTCAGGGACTGACCACATTGAAGGTTTATCAAAGTGATGGCTATAAAAATGAAGAGATGAACAAAGATGCAGAACATTTCCGGAAAATTACAATGAAGGTTTTGACGATGCAGCTAAACTCAGTGACTTTGATGGATTTGATCGCTTATGGGGGAAGTGCGCTTGGAGTTATTTTTTCTTGTATGGAACTGCGGGCAGGAAACTTAAATATGATGCAGGCGTTGGCAATCATTTTGCTTGCGGCAGAATTTTTCATTCCACTACGGCTGCTCGGTTCATTTTTCCACATTGCGATGAATGGAATGGCGGCAAGCGATAAGATGTTTCGGCTGCTGGATATGGAAGTAGAGGAAGTGGATATGGATGATAAGCAGGAGAGAGAGAAGGCTGGAGAAAAAAATGACGGTGTGCCGTATGCAGTTTCGGCAAGGCAGGTTACATTTGCCTATGAGGAAGAACAGCCGATTTTGAAAGAGGTGACAGTGGACATCCCTTCTCGTTCGCTCGTGTCAGTTGTCGGTGCATCTGGTTGTGGAAAGAGTACACTGGCATTACTGTTTATGGGGTATCAGACTGCGCAGAGTGGAAAGGTGCTGATCTGTGGCAAGGATATTCGGATGATCCCGGTAAAGGAGCGCATGAAACAGATGACGCTTGTATCTTTCCAAAATTATCTGTTTAAGGGGAGTGTTAGAGAAAATCTGTTGATGGGAGATCCATCTGCAACAGAGGAAAAGCTTCTTGCGGTACTTAAAAAAGTTAATCTGTATGAGTTTTTCCAAACGCAGAACGGATTGGATACAATGCTCGATGAGCAGGCGGCAAATTTGTCTGGTGGACAGAAACAGAGACTTTGTATCGCGAGAGCGCTTCTTCATGACAGTGCACTCTATATTTTTGATGAGGCGACAAGTAATATTGATGTAGAGAGTGAAGAAATTATTTTGAAGTTGATTAGAAATCTTGCGCGGGAGAAGACGGTAATTCAGATCACACACCGCCTTGCCAATGTGGCAGACAGTGACCAGATTTATATGATGGAAAAAGGCTGTGTGATCGAGAAAGGAACGCAGGAAGAACTTCTTGAAAAGCAAGGCGCATATGCAGACATGTATGAACTGCAGAAAGCGTTAGAACAATATCGGGAGGAGGCAATATAATGAAGAGGAGAAGTGGAATCAAAATCGTCATGCAGTTGATCGGACTTGTAAAACCGATGTGGCTGATTATGACAGGGGCGGTCATTCTTGGAGTGATTGGGTATCTCTGTGCAACATTTATTACGATCCTGGGAGGATACGGTCTTCTCGGAGTGCTGGGAGTCCAGACAAAAATGTCCTTACATACCGTTTTTATCGTTGTGGCAGCGCTTGCGGTTCTTCGAGGAGCGCTCCGCTATGGGGAACAGGCGGGTAACCATTACATTGCATTTCGTCTCCTGGCTCTGATTCGGGATAAAGTATTTCAGAAACTTCGTAAACTGGCTCCGGCGAAACTGGAAGGAAAAGACAAGGGAAACCTGATTGCAATACTGACAAGTGATATTGAACTTTTGGAAGTATTTTATGCACATACGATTTCGCCGGTCTGTATTGCTGTGTTGACTTGTGCGGTGATGATTGCCTTTTTTTCCAGCTATCATCCGGCACTTGCGCTAATTGCCTTGGCAGGATATGTGACAGTCGGAGTTATTCTTCCGATGATCACAAGTAAGATGGGAAAAGAGGATGGAAATCGCTATCGCAATCAGTTCGGGGAGATCAACACTTATTTTCTTGACAGTATCCGAGGTCTTCGAGAGGTCATTCAATACGATTGTGGAGAAGAGCGATTGGCAAATATAGATCAGCAAAGTGAAGCGCTGACAAAACTGCAGGGCAGATTAAAGAACTGCGAAGGCAAAGCAAGAGCAAACTGCGATTGTGCGATTCTCGCTTTCTCGTTTCTGATGTTAATGACTTCTGTATATCTCTTCCAGAAAGGGATGTTAAATACAGAGGGGGTTGTGATCAGTACGATTTCGATGCTTGGCTCTTTCGGACCGGTGACAGCACTCAGCAATCTCGCAAATAACCTGCTTCACACATTTGCGAGTGGTAACCGGGTATTGGAACTGCTAGAAGAAGAGCCGCTGATCCAGGAGGTAGAAGAAAAAGGAGCAGAACCTTCTTTTGATGGCTTCCACATAAAGGAGCTTACGTTCTCTTACAAACAGGGTGAGGAGGAAGAACAGATCCTGTCGGATGTCTCTCTGGAAATTCCAAAGAACGGGATACTTGGAATCGTAGGAAAGAGTGGTTCTGGAAAATCAACTTTGATCAAATTGCTGATGAGATTCTGGGATGCAGAGAAAGGAGAGATAAGCATTTCCGGCAAACCGATCAAAGAGTGGAGTACAAACGGTCTTCGCGCACTGGAGAGCTACGTGATTCAGGATACATATTTATTTGAAGATACCATTGAAAATAATGTAAAGTTGGCACGGCTTGGAAGTACTCATGAGCAAGTGGTGGAAGCATGTAAGAAGGCAAATATCCATGAATGGATCGAAAGCCTTCCAAATGGTTATGACACAGTGATCGGAGAAGGAAATCATCAGCTTTCCGGCGGAGAGCGGCAGAGAATTGGAATTGCAAGAGCATTTCTGCATAATAGTGAGGTTATTCTTCTCGATGAGCCAACAAGTAACCTAGACAGCTTAAATGAAGCAGAGATTTTAAAAGTGCTTAAAGAACAACAGAAAGATAAGACCATTATTCTCGTATCCCACAGACAGTCTACAATGAAGATTGCAGATTGTGTCATCCGGATGAAAGAAGGACGCGCTTCTTAAAAGAAGGGGGAAATTCATCAAAGAGTCATTGACGCATTTCTTTCTAATAGTGTAGAATGAAGAAAGAAATATAAGAAAGAATATAAAAAATAAAGTGTCGCAGGATGTGGGCTGCGGCACTTTTTGATTTTAATAGTATAAAAATTTAAGAAAAGATTTAAAAAGGTATCTTCTAGTAGAAGTTATACGGTCTGTTCCGCTACTTTTGTTACTTTACTGGGTTCCCTCATATATACGAGAACATACATCACAGCGCCCATCGCACAGGCAAGAAGTACATCGATAACAGAGTGCTGTTTTAAGAACATTGTTGATAAAATGATCAGTACAGTCAATGCGAGAGAGCCGTAGTGGATCAGCGTGTTCTCCCGGAGCTTTTGATTGTGGGAGATGGCGATGTAGGCACCAAGGGAATTGTACACATGAATACTCGGCAGAATATTCGTCGGCGTGTCTGTAGCATAGAGGGTACGAACCATATCTACAAATATATTCTCTCTGGCAAAGGTATCCGGTCTTAATAACTGACCATTTGGATATAGCGTGGATACAATCAAAAAGATAGTCATTCCTGTGAAAAGGAAGAGACAGAGTCTGTAAAATTCGTTCGTATTACAGAAGAAAAAGTATCCGATCGTCACAGCGATAAAAGCGAACCAGAGCATATATGGAACTATAAAGTATTCGATAAAAGGAATCTTATCATCCAACGGGGTGTGGATAACATGAAATTTTGTAGTCACATGCTGCTCTAAGTAAAAAAACCATGGCAGATAGATCAGTCCATAGAGAAATACCCACGCATGCTTATATTTTTTCAAAAATGTTTTCATAGTTTTTACAACTCTCTTTCGTCATTGTCGGATCACTGCCTGACAGAGCCTGTAACAACAGGGTAAAGGCGGTTTAAGTTATAGGAGATTATAACATGAATGAAATGGAACAACAACTAAGTTCATAGTATCTTAATAATTTTCTGGAAAAATTTTATAAATTACTTTTATGTGTCTGTGGTGCGATCATGAGCAGGCGTTCTTGTTCACAGGTGACGGAGATGGCATCCTGAAGAAAGGCAGACTCACCGTCTGCATGTACCGGCATAGGAGCGCTGGTATGGATCTGGACCTGTTTGCATCGGAAGGTGTCGACGCCTTTTAGAGATGTATGCCAGCCAAATAATCCGATTGCCATCAAAAATAATAGTTTTATCTTAGAGACATCGTGGATCATACAGAGATCTAACTTGCCGTCATTGTTCTGAGCATTCGGACAGAAGCGAAATCCTCCGCCTTCGAAAGGTTGGTTCATCACGGCGGCAAAGTGAAGCTTCTCGAAAGTGACTTCTGTTCCGGTGTCAAACGAAATGCGGCAGCGGCAAGGTTTGTGCATCGCAAGTTCGCGCAGTGAAATAAATGCGTAGGAAAGCTTACCTAAGTGGATACGGTTCAGTAAGACTTTCAGTCTGGACACCAGAGCCTGGTGACAGATTGCGGCGTCAAAACCGATTCCGGTGCTGACGGCGAACTTCCGTATTTTTTCCGTGTCTTTTTCAGAATATTTGAGAACTCCAATGTCAACGGTTCGGTAACTGTTTGGAGACAGTATCAGTTCCAATGCTTTTTGTGGATCCGATGGGAGAGCCATTCCCTTTGCAAAATCATTTCCGGAACCGGTTGGGATATATCCTAGGATAATATGCTCCGGATGTTCTATGCCATTTAATACTTCATTGACCGTTCCGTCACCGCCTACAACAATCAGTGTTGTGCGGGAAGAGAGGTCTTTCGTAAGCTGTTGTGCAAGTTTTGTGCCATGTCCTCGGTGAGAAGTGAAATATATGCGATATAAAATGTTCCGTTCTTTCAGGAGTGTTTCTATTTCTGTCCAGATCTGGCTCGCATGTCCGGAGCGGGAAGCTGGATTTACAATAAATATGTACATGAGTCTATACTCTCCTCGTATCTGCTGTTTTTTCTCAAGTATACAACAAAAAAAGAGGAAATACTACTTTTGTTTGCTAAGATAAAGTTGACGAATAGAAGATCGAGGGATAAAATATTTATAACAGAAATATTGGTATAAAACAGAAAAGAGGAAACTATGGAACGGACAGAAAATTTGAACTTTAATCAGACAGACAGGGTGGCGGCAATCGGAAAGGCGCTTTCATCCGAAATTCGGATACAGATTTTAGAGGCACTCGAAGAACAGGAACACAATGTCAATGAGCTGGCAGAACTTCTGGAACTTCCGGCTTCTTCGACGGCAATGCATGTCCGGGTGCTGGAGGAGGCAGGATTGATCGAGACGGAACTTCGAGCGGCAGTGCGTGGTTCTATGAAGATGTGCAGGAAAAGTGTCGACAGCCTTATGATTCAGCTTCGGAAGGAAAAGGATGAAAAGGTGGAGAAGATCAGTATGCCGATCGGAAATTATGTGGATTACCATGTGGAACCGACCTGTGGAATTGTATCGGGAGATGGACATATTGATATGGAAGATGAGCCGGCAGTATTTTACAACCCAAGAAGAGTAGAAGCAAAGCTTCTCTGGTTTGGGAATGGGTATCTGGAATATCGCTTTTCTAATGCTTCACTCAAGAAAAATACACTTCGCAAACTGGAAATTTCAGCGGAAGTATGCGCGGAGGATCATGAATATAATATGGACTATCCGTCCGATATCACCGTATGGGTCAATGAGATCGAAGCAGGCACTTACGAATGTCCAAGCGATTTTGGAGGAAGAAAGGGAAGACTGACACCGAACTGGTGGCCAGAGCAGAACACGCAGTATGGAGAACTCAAGACATGGTGTTTGAAAAAAGATGGAACATACCTCGATGGAAAGAAAGTGACGGAACATGGGCTGGCAGAATTTAAGCTGGAAGAGCAGGAATATATTTCAGTCAGGATTGGAGTCAAAGAAGATGCGGTACACAAAGGAGGCATGAACCTGTTTGGCAATGGATTTGGGGATTATCCGCAGGACATTGTCATGAAGATGTGGTTCTCGTAATTGCGGCAGAATAGATTTTACAAAATATGGAAAAAGAAATCCGAGAATAAAAAAACAGATATATCACAGAGAAAAAAATTTCCTGTGGATATATCTGTTTTTTGTTGGTCTTTGCTGAGACTGTTATACGGATTTTATCTAGCTTTTCTTTGCATCAATGTCTCAGAAGCAAAGAAAGTTTTCTAGCGAGGTCGTTTTGGCATCTCCCACGCATTATGATCGGTATGAAGCAACAGATGTGCCTTGTGTGAGAGTGGTTTGCCCATAAAGTCTTCGTACAGTTTTAATACATCTTTGTTCTCGTGTGAGAATCGGATATTTGCATTTTTATCGAGGAAATACAGATTCTTTCCACGTTCAAGAGCAAGCTCCTGACCATCGTGGATCGGTTGTCCGCCGCCACCGACACATCCGCCCGGACAGGCCATGACTTCTACAAAGTCATAGTGGACATCACCGCGCTCGATCATTTCAATCAGTTGTCTGGCATTGCCAAGTCCGCTGACAACAGCTGCTCTTACAACTGTATCACCGATTGGAATCTCTGCACAGACAGCACCGTGATTTAAGTTGTTGCTTCTGACAACAGAGAATGCATCGGCATCCGGGTTCTTTCCGGTTACGAGGAAGTATGCGGAGCGAAGCGCCGCTTCCATAACACCTCCGGTTGCCCCAAAAATGACTCCGGCGCCGGAACCATCCTGCATCAGCGTATCACAAGGGGCATCTACCAGAGTAGATGGTGCGATGTGAGCGGAGCGGATCATGCGCACTAGTTCACGGGTTGTCAAAACGATGTCAACATCATGGCCGGCATATTCTTCATAGAAGAGTTCCATATTGCGTTCGCCTTTCTTTGCAAGACAAGGCATGATCGATACCGTACAAATATTTTCCGGATCTACACCAATTGATTTCGCAAAGTATGTTTTCATGACCGCACCGAACATCTGCTGTGGAGATTTTGCGCTTGATAACTGCGGCACAAGGTGCGGATACTGGGATTTAATGAAACGGATCCATCCTGGGCAGCAGGAGGTGAACATCGGGCGGTCTTTGAGTTCGCCGTTCTGGAGCCGTTCTAAAAATTCTGCTCCTTCTTCCATGATCGTAAGGTCAGCAGAGAATGCTGTGTCAAATACATAGTCAAAACCGATCTTTCGAAGAGCATCGACGATCTTTCCGACCGTTGCCTCTTCTCGTTTCATGCCGAGTGCTTCCCCCCAGGCTGCACGAACAGCAGGTGCGATCTGTACGACAGTGATTTTTTTCTTGTTGGCAAGTGCAGACCAGACTTTTTCAGTGTCGTCGCGTTCGCGAAGTGCACCTACCGGACAGTGGGTAATGCACTGACCACAGAGCGAACAGTCAGCATCTTCAATCTTACGATTCTTTGATACGTGTACAGTTGTGCGGGATCCGGTGCTTTCTACATCCCAGATATTCAAACTCTGGATCTTGTCACAGACTTGAATACAGCGCATACATTTGATGCATTTAGAAGAATCGCGGATCAATGGGAAATCTTTGTTCCACGGAGTCTGTTCCAATTCTTGTTGAAACGGCACTTCAAGAATGTTCAGGTCATTTGCGATTTTCTGGAGAGTACAGTTTCCGCTCTTTACGCAGGTTGCACAGCGGCAGTCATGCTGAGAGAGGATCAACTCTACTGTTTTTCGCCGGTTCATGCGAACTTTCGGACTGTTAGTGTAGATGACCATGCCCTCTTCTACTTTATTATTGCAGGAGATGATCAGTTTATCTTTGCCCTCCAGTTCGACCACGCATACACGGCAGGCGCCGATCTCGTTGATATCTTTTAAATAACATAATTTTGGAATCGGGATTCCATTATGTTCGGCTGCTTCCAGGATCGTTGTGCCGGCTGGCACAGTGATCGGTTTATTGTCGATTGTAAGATGTACAAGATTTACCATAATGTTTCTCGACCTCCTTTAAATATGCCGAAGCCGAAGTGATCACAGCGAAGGCAGCGAGATGCCTCCTGCTTTGCTTCTTGTTCGGTCATACAGATTTCTACCCCGTCAAAGTCGTGGATACGTTTACAGACTTCACGTTCTGTCATATTTACTCTTCCGCAAGGGGTTCTGTCATCCAGTCTTGGTTCCGGAATTTCTACATCAGCAGAAATGATATGGTGGAATCCAAGATATTCATCAATATTAGCTGCAACAACCTTTGCTGCTGCAATCGCTTTGATGACGGAGGCAGGACCAGTTGCACAGTCTCCACCGGCAAAAACGCCAGGGATGTTTTCGAATCCGGCATTTTTCTCGGACATGATCCGTCCACGCTGTACCGGGACACCAGCCTCTTCAAAGTGCTGGAATTCAATATCCTGACCAATCGCAACGATCAGTGTTGTACAAGGGATAAACTGATCTTCCTCGCCAGTCGGACGTACACTTGCACGACCATCTTTGATCTTACTGATCATCTGTGGTGTGACATAAAGTCCCTGTACATGACCATTTTCATCCGTGACAATGCGGGAAGGAGATTTCAGTGTCTGCACTTCGATTCCTTCTGCAACAGCGCCTTCGATTTCTTCCGGAAGGGCAGTCATATCGGCCACACGTCTCCGGTAGACGATGCTAACTTTTTTTGCGCCGAGACGGACAGCAGTGCGGACTGCATCCATGGATACATTTCCGCCTCCGATGACAGCTACTTCCTGACCGGTTAAGTCAGTAGGATTACCGTTTCCGACATCTCTTAAGAATTTTACAGCGGAGAGAACTCCTTCTGATTGTTCTCCGTCGATTCCAAGCTTCTTGTCTGTACTTGCACCGATTGTGATCAGGACAGCATCATATTGTTCGCGAAGGCTTTGTACAGTAATATCTTCGCCGATTCTAAGTCCGTGTTTCACTTCCACGCCTGTTTCCAGGATTGCCTCAATATCCTTATCAAGCTGCTCTTTCGGAAGACGGTAATTTGGGATTCCATAGCGGAGCATACCGCCAAGTTTTGGAAGCATCTCATAAACAGTCACCTGATGTCCCATCAGCTGAAGGAAGTAAGCACTGCTAAGTCCTCCAGGTCCGCCTCCTACGACAGCAACTTTCTTGCCGGTAGATTTGGCGCATTTCGGAGGTGGAACCTTTCCGGAAAAATCTGCGGCAACGCGCTTCAGTCCGCGGATATTGATGGAGTCGTCTACCATGTTGCGACGGCATCTGGCTTCGCAAGGATGTTCACAGATATATCCGCATGTAGTTGGAAATGGGTTGTCTTTGCGGATCAGTCGTACTGCATCTGCATAGCGGCCTTCTCCTACAAGTGCGATGTATCCAGGGATATCAACCTTTGCCGGACAGAGCGAAACACAAGGTACTGGTTGGTGGAACGTGCAGGTACAGCGTCCCTGACGGATATGTTCTTCGTAGTCTTCCCGGTAGCCGATAAGGCCTTTGTATACCATATGTGCGGCTTCATAGCCGATTGCACAGTCAGCAGAATCCATGATGGAAAGTGCAAGATCTTCCATCAGATCAAGTGTTTTCAGAGTTGCCTTTCCGTCAAGAACAGCTGTGATCAGATTTTTAAGCTGTCCAAGTCCGATACGGCAAGGGACACACTTTCCACAAGTCTGTGCATGACAAAGTTCCAGAAATGCTCTGGATATGTCGACCGGACATAAGCCCGGAGGACTGGATTCGATCCTTCTCTCGAGGTCTTTGTAGAGACCTTCCACAACAAGCTGGGCCTTATCCGGAGTCGAAATCTCAAGTCTGCTCATAATATCACCTCTCATAAATATTTGTCGTTTTGAGTTTATAGAAAGCTTCTTCCATCGAAAAGAAAATTTATATAAAGCAAAAAAGACTCTCTTACAGCGATTGTAACTTATGCTGAATAAAAAAGCAATAAAAGTTAAAAGATAGTCAAAATTGTTAATAAACAGACAAGAGCAACAAAAAATCCTTTGACACTCCTGCGATCTATGATATAATAAACAGAGAAAGTGTTTTAAAACAAGAATATTAAAACAAAAGAAAGGAAAAAGAAGAATGACGGCAAAATTAGTGGAGAAATTTCAGGAACTTTTTGGCGCGGAAGGAGATATCCGCACTTACTTTGCACCTGGGCGCGTGAATTTGATCGGAGAACATACAGATTACAATGGGGGACACGTGTTTCCATGTGCACTGACACTTGGAACATATGGGATTGCAAGGAAGAGAGAAGATAATAAGCTTCGGTTTTACTCAGTAAATTTTGAACGGCTTGGAGTGATCGAATCATCTCTGGAGGATCTGAAACCATACAAAGCTGCAGAGTGGACGAACTATCCAAAGGGAGTGATGTGGGCATTTGAGGAGAGAGGATACAAATTGCCGAATGGACTGGATATTTTGTTATATGGAAATATTCCAAACGGTTCCGGATTGTCTTCTTCTGCTTCCTTAGAAGTGTTGACGGGCGTGATTTTAAAAGATATGTTTGGATTTGATGTCTCTATGACAGATATTGCTCTGATCGGACAGTTTTCAGAGAATAATTTTAATGGATGCAATTGCGGAATCATGGATCAGTTTGCGAGTGCAATGGGAAAGAAGGACAATGCGATTTTCCTTGATACGAATACACTTCAGTATGAATATGCACCGGTTGTTCTGGAAGATGCGAAGATTGTTATCATCAACAGCAAAGTAAAACATAGTCTTGTAGATTCTGCTTACAATGACAGAAGAAACGAGTGCGAGACGGCGTTGAAGGAATTGCAGGAAGTGGTTGCTGTGCAGACATTGGGAGATTTGACAGAGGAAGCATTTGAGAAGCATAAAGATGCAATCAAGAGCGAAATCAGACAGAAGAGAGCAAGACATGCTGTTTATGAAAATCAGAGAACGATCCGTGCGGTGGAAGCTCTGAAAGAAAATCGAATTGAAGAATTTGGAAAACTGATGAACGAGTCACACAGATCACTGAGAGATGACTATGAAGTTTCTTGTAAAGAGATCGATATTCTCGTGGATCTTGCATGGGAAACAGAAGGTGTGATCGGATCTCGTATTACAGGAGGCGGATTCGGCGGATGTACGGTCAGCATTGTGAAAAACGAAGCAGTCGATGGATTTATTAAAAACATCGGAGAGCAGTATCTTGCAAAAGTCGGACATGAGGCAGAATTTTATGTAGTAGACATCGGAGACGGTGCAAGAGTGCTGAATGGATAAGCCTGATTGAAAAGCGGACAGGAAATAGGATGAGTTTTAGGAGAGAAAATATGTTATCAGAAAATATTAAAAGATTAGTACAGTATGGGATCGATGCAGGATTGACACCGGAGTGCGAGCGAATCTACACAACAAATCTTCTGCTGGAATTATTTCATGAAGATGACTATGAAGAAGTAGAAGTAAACGGGGAAAAAGAGTTAGAAGAGATCTTAGAGGAACTGTTGGATGAGGCGTGCAGTCGTGGAATCATCGAGAACAGTGTAGTATATAGGGATCTGTTCGATACGAAGATGATGAACTGCCTGATGCCTCGTCCGGCGCAAGTGCAGGAGACTTTCTGGAAGAAGTATGAGGAATCTCCGGAAGCTGCCACAGATTATTACTATAAGCTGAGCCAGGACAGCGATTACATCCGTCGTTACCGGGTAAAGAAAGACTGGAAATGGACGGTGGACAGCCCATATGGTGAGATTGATATTACGATCAACTTGTCAAAACCGGAGAAAGATCCAAAGGCGATCGCAGCGGCAAAAAATGCGAAAGCAAGCAGTTATCCAAAATGTCTGCTCTGTGTGGAAAATGAAGGATATGCAGGAAGAGTCAATCATCCGGCAAGGGAAAATCATAGAATCATGCCGATCACAGTCAATGACAGTGCATGGGGATTCCAGTATTCTCCATACGTATACTACAACGAACACTGTATCGTATTTAATGGAAAACACACACCGATGAAGATCGAGAAGGAAACATTTATGAAATTATTTGATTTCGTAAAATTATTCCCGCACTATTTCCTTGGATCCAATGCAGATCTTCCAATCGTAGGAGGATCGATTTTAAGCCACGATCATTTTCAGGGAGGACATTACACATTTGCGATGGCGAAAGCTCCAATCGAAAAACATTTTGAAGTAAAAGGATTTGAAGATGTGGAGAGTGGAATCGTAAAATGGCCACTGTCAGTGATCCGTTTAAGAAGCAAGGATGAGAAGCGGCTGATCGAACTGGGAACACATATCCTTGATGCATGGAGAGGCTATACAGACGAAGAAGCGTTCGTATTTGCAGAGACAGATGGAGAACCACATAATACGATCACACCGATTGCAAGAAAGGTCGGGGAGATCTATGAACTGGATCTGACACTCCGCAACAATATTACTACAGAGGAACATCCGCTTGGGCTGTATCATCCACATGCCGAGTATCACAATATTAAAAAAGAAAATATCGGATTGATCGAAGTAATGGGACTGGCAGTATTGCCGTCCAGATTGAAACAAGAACTGGAGACACTTGCAGAGTACATTGTAGAGGGCAAGGACATTTCTGAAAATGAAATGATCGAGAAACATACAAAATGGGTAGAGAAATTCCTGCCGAAGTATGATACAATTACAAAAGAGAATGTAATGGACATTTTAAAAGAAGAAGTCGGAATTGTCTTTACAAAAGTATTAGAAGATGCAGGTGTTTACAAATGTACAGAGGAAGGAAGAACAGCGTTTGCAAGATTCCTGAACACATTATAAGAAATAGAAGGCAGGCTGCATGTCAAAGATGCAGTCTGTTTTTTTCTGGAAAAAATCATTGAAAGCACCAGGCAGAGAACCTATGCAAAATGTGAATGGCAGACAGAAGGAGAGGAAATATGCCGTATAAAATTATGCTGGTAGATGATGAGGAAGAAGTCCGCACAAGCATTATCCGTAAGATGGATTGGGAAGCGCTGGGATTTCATGTAGTGGGAGATGCAGAGAATGGGGAAGACGCACTTGAGAAGATCCATATTCTTGATCCGGATGTGATTATCACGGATATTCACATGCCATATATGGATGGACTTCAGCTTGCAGAGACAGTGAAAGAAAAATATCCGGGGAAGGAGGTTGTCATCTTTTCTGGATACAATGATTTTGAATATGCGAAGCAGGCGATGAAGTGCGGAGTGACAGAGTACATTTTAAAACCGGTAAACAGTGAGGAATTAGGGGAGATTCTTCAGCGGATCCGCGAGAAAAGAGACAAGTATCTTGAGCAGCAGAGAGACATCCGTATTTTAAGAGAGAATTATCGGAAGAATTTTCCGATTTTAAAAGAAAAGTTTTTAAATGACTGGATGGAAGAAAAAATCGTCAAGGAAGAGTTCTATGAGAAGCTGGAGGAATATGTTCCGGAGATTCGGGATTCTGATAGGTGGATCGTTGCGATGTTTTGTATTGAACAGGAAGAAACCGTAGAGGGAGGTGCAGTGGTAGAGGAAAAAGAATTGCACCAGGTGTCAGTGGAAAAAGTAATCGATGAATATTTGACAGAAAAGTACCCATTTGCACGATTTATCTGTGAGAAGGAGATTGGAGTAGTGATTGCGCTTTCGCAGGAGCAGACGGTTAACGAACTGCTCGGCGTGTTTGACCAGATTCAAAAAGTATGCAGACAAGTGTTTGGACTTCAGATTTCCATCGGAGTCGGAAGCAAGAAACAGTGGATCAGACAGGTGCCGCAATCGTTTATGGAAGCAAAGGAGGCAAGTGGATACCGGGCAGTTCCGGATATGGGGAATGTGATCTATATTCGAGATGTGGAGCCAAAGAAGACAGAGACACTGATTTTTGAGGAGCAGGAGAAAAATGCACTGATCCATGCAGTCAAATTTGAACAGGAAGAGGAGATTGCGTGTGAACTTACGAAGATTATCGGCCGGATTGCAGATGGGAAGATTTATTCCAGGCAATGTAAGAGCTATGTCATCAGTGTATTGAATAGTATTTTGCAGGTTGTATGGAGCAATGAACTGGAAGAACAGAGGATTTTTGGATATGGCACAGACTGCTATGAACAGGTGCTGCATATGAAGACGACAGAGGAAGTAGAGCAGTTTCTTCTGAAACTTTGCTGTGAGATCCATACGCAGCTCGTGCAGAGAAGAGAAAATATGACGATTGATATCATTAAGGAGGCAAAAGAGTACATCCAGGAGAATTATGCCAATCCAGAACTGTCTGTTGAGATGTTGTGCAGCAGTCTGCATCTGAGTCCATCTTATTTTTCTACTGTATTTAAGAAGGAAACCGGACAAAATTATGTTGCCTATCTGACGGATGTACGGTTAAATAAAGCGGTGGAATTGTTGAATCATACAGATGACAAGACGTATATCATTGCTGCGAAAGTCGGATATCCGGAGCCCAATTATTTCAGTTATGTCTTTAAAAAGAAATTTGGTGTATCACCAAGCAAATACAAAGGAAAATCATAATGAATAGAAAATTTTATCAGAAGTGGAACGCATTTTATTCAAAAGTCAGCCTGCGCTATGTGATCTGGGGGGCATTTACACTCACAGCGCTTCTCGGTGCGGTGCTGATGGGGACTTCTTTTTATAACCGATTTTCGCTTCAGCTTCAGGGAATTGTCGAAAAGCAGAATCGGGCGCTGATTGAACAGGTCAATAATACGTTGACATCAGAACTGCGGAATATTATGAGAATTTCAGATTCTCTTTACTTTTCGGTTTTGAAGTCTGAGGAAAATGTTCCGGTGGAAGAGGGCTTTGCGCTTTTGTACGATACGAACAAGTCGTCTATCCAGAACATTGCCCTGTTTTCCAAAGAAGGGGACTTACTTGTTTCCGCACCGGCAGCAAAATTAAAGCCTGGGGTAGATGTGACGAAGGAAGCGTGGTTTCAGAATGCAGTGACACAGACAGAAAATCAGCATTTTTCCAGGCCGCATGTACAGAATTTGTTTGTCAACAGCAAGGGGAATTATGCACATGTACTGACGTTGAGCAGGATGGTGCAGGTGCCTGATGCCTATGAGGTGCAGGATGGTGTACTTTTGATCGATCTGAAATACGAACAGCTGGAGAGTATTTTCAAAAATATTTCCCTTGGGGAAGAAGGGTATATTTATCTGGTAGACGGAGCGGGGAATTTAATTTATCATCCGCAGCAGCAGTTGATCCTAGATGGGATTGAGCAGGAAAATCATGAGAAAGCATCTGCATACAAAGACGGGGTTCATGATGAGGTGTTTGAGGGACAGCATCGGAAGGTGACGATCAAGTCTGTCGGATATACAGGATGGAAAATTGTTGGGGTGGTTTCTGATAAGGCGGCACAGCTTTCCACAGTGAAAAATATTATTTTCCTGATCGCGCTTGTCATGTCTTTTATGTTAATCTTGTCAATTATCAACTCTTATATATCAAAGAAAGTGACAATCCCGATCGAGCATCTGGAAGGCGCTGTGAAGCGGATTGCGGAGGGGGATCTGGAAACAACGATCGAGGAGCGCGGAGCATATGAAATCAGTCATCTGGGACGTTCGATTCGCAAGATGAAAGTGCGGATCAAGAAATTGATGGAAGATATTGTGAGGGAGCAGGAGATTCAGAGAAAGAACGAACTGGATACGCTTCAGTCACAGATCAATCCACATTTTCTTTATAACACACTGGATATTGTCGTGTGGATGGTCGAGAATGAGAAACCACAGGATGCAGTACGCGCACTGACGGCTCTTGCACGTTTTTTTCGAATTGGATTGAGCAAAGGGAAGACGATCATTACAGTCCGAGATGAGATCGAACATGTAAAAAATTACCTGACGATTCAGAAGATGCGTTATAAAAATAAGTTTGAATATTACTTTGAGGTGGAGGAGGAAGTCCTTGAGCTATCTACGCTGAAGTTGATCCTGCAGCCGATTGTAGAAAATGCAGTTGCTTATGGAATGGAGTTTCAAGATGGGGATGGAGAAGTTTTTATCAAAGCATATTTGAAAGAAGAAAAGTTGATTTTTCAAGTTGTGGATAATGGTCCGGGAATTATGCCGGAGCGTTTGGAAGAGATTCGCGCGGGGAAAGTTGTCTCTTCGAAGAAAGGTTCGGGGATCGGTATGCGAAATGTCGGAGAGCGGATCCAGCTTGCATATGGAAAAGAATATGGAATCCAAATTGAGTCGGAGCCGGACGAAGGCACTTGTATTACATTGACGCAGCCTAAAATAGCGTATGGGCAGGAGGGAGAATTGCTGTGAAGAAAGCAGAAAAAATAGGAATTATCGCGGCGCTCTGTGGAATTATCCTTCTATTTTTAATTGCATCCACAGATTTTGTGTTGGAAGAGAACAGAAAAGAAGTGTATACCATCGCATTTGTGACTGACGGAAGTGCAGATGACCGCTTTCAATCCCTCCGGAAGGGTATGGAGAAGGCTGCGAAGAAGTGGAATGTAGATCTAGTTGTGGATGCACCATATCTCAGTGGAAATGCTGCAGAGCAGGAGGCTGCGATCGAAGAGGCGGTGGAAAATGGCGCGCAGGCGGTGATCACGGTGCCGGCAGACCAGGTACAGATGGAAAAATTTCTGGATCAGAGTAAGCTTCAGGTTCCGGTGATCACGCTGGAAAAGGAGCTTCATTCGGAAAAAAAATTTGGAGCCTATATTTATGACAGTGAAAAGTCAGCAAAAAAGCTGGCGAGAGCTGTACTGGAAGAAAAGAAAGACGCAAGCGTTGCTCTTTATGCATCAGATGTCTCGGCAAAAGAGACTGCAAATTGTCTGGATATATTAGAAAAAGAATTGGAAGACGGAGGCTGCACTGTGATCCGCAGACAGTACCGTCAAGGATTTGAGATCGAAGGAGAAGTTGTCGTTGCAGCAGATCCATACACGTTTTCGCAAATCGTCAATTTACAGAAAATTCCCGACAGGCTTTACGGAATTGGCTGTTCGAACAAGATGTTAACTTTGCTTGAAGAAGGAAAAGTGTGTGCGGCAGTGATCTGCAACGAATATGATAAAGGATATCTGAGTGTGGAGGCGGCGATGAAAAGTATCCAGAATGGGACGAGACAGCGGACAGTAAAGATGGAGCAGGTGCTTGTAAGACAGGAAAATCTCTACGACAAAGAATATGAGGCATTGTTGTTTCCGATTTCATAGTGAAAGGTCAGGGAAAAGTGATGAGAGAGTACAAAAAGTGGAAAACACAGATGGGGCTTTTGGCAGTGACAGTGGCAGTGATCTGTGTGGTAGCAGCGGGCATTTCAAGAAGAAAAGAAAAACAGAAAGAAGAGGACACACTCAAAGTCGGGATCTCGATTTATCAAAGTGATGATACTTATGTAAATTTGTTGACAAAAAAAATAGAGCGGCAGTTGAAAGCATGCGAGAAGCAGCAGGGGATCAAGATTCATTGCAAGATTGTATCCGCAGAAAATGATCAGAATGAACAAAATGAGCAGGTGGAACATTTCGCAACGCTTGCGTATGATGTCATCTGTGTCAATGCAGTGGATCGGACAAATGTGTCGACGATGATCGATCGTGCGGAGGAATCAGAGATCCCTCTGATTTTCTTTAACCGTCAGCCGGTACAGGATGATCTGAGAAAAGGGCAGCATATTTATTATGTAGGATCAGATGCACAGGAGTCCGGGAGATTGCAGGGAGAGCTTGTGGCATCAGTATATCGAAAGGATCCTGCGGTGTTGGATAAGAACGGAGACGGGGTTGTAGGGTATGCCGTTTTAGAGGGGGAGACCGGGCATCAGGATGCCATTATCCGTTCCGAGTGGTCAGTAAAGACAATGACATCTTCTGGAGTTCCTGCAAAAAGGATCACAGGAGGGGTTGCAAACTGGATGAAAGAGCAGGCGGCAGCAATCGTTGGACGGTGGCTGAAGGAAGAAGAGGGGGAGCTGGAACTGATTTTATGTAACAATGATGATATGGCACTTGGCGCGATCGAGACACTTCGCCAGGAGGGCAGGACAGATATCAGTGTGGTAGGCATCGATGGCACGGAGGAAGGGCTTATGGCAGTCAGAGACGGGAAGATGCTTGGAACCGTGAAGGCAGACTCTGACATTTATGCGGAATATATTGCACGCATGGTATGCGGGCTAAAAAAAGAAGGAACAGTGCCAAAGGGAATCTTGGAAGGACATGACCGGGAAGTATGGATTCCATGGGAAATTAAGATCTGTCCAGAATTGGGAGAATAGAGAGTGTAAATCTGCACAAATATGTCGAACAAAAATTATATAAAATGTTTAAAATGATGATAAAATCAAAGAAAATTCATAGAATACCATAGAAATCTGTATGGAATCCTATGAATTTTTTGCTTATAATATAGTCATCAAGAACAAGAGTCGTGTTTTTAAAGGAGGAAAAAAACTATGAAAAAGAAAATCGTATGTGGAATGTTATGTGCAGCAATGTCACTTTCATTACTTGCAGGCTGCGGCGGAGGCAGTGAGGAAGGTGGAAAAGATGCAAAGAAAGACGGAGACGCAATCAAATTAGGTGTTCTCGTATACAAATATGATGATACATACATTTCTACAGTACGTTCTGCAATCGAAAAATATGCAAAAGAAGCAGATGTTGAGATTAAACTGGATATGCAGGATGGACAGGGAGACCAGTCAAAGCAGAATGACCAGTTAGACGTTCTGATTTCTAAAGGAGTAGATGCACTTCTGATCAATGCAGTTGATACAGGTTCTGCACAGGGACTTGCAGATAAGGCGAAAGCAGCAGACATTCCGGCAGTATTCTTTAACAGAGAGCCTGCAAAAGAAGTTGTAGAATCTTGTGAAGGTATCTTCGTTGGAACAACAGCTTCAGAAGCTGGTGTAATGCAGGGAGATATGCTTGCTGATATGTATGAGGCAGACAAAGAAGCAATCGACAAAAATGGAGATGGAAAAATTCAGTATATCGTATTCAAAGGAGAACCAGGTAACCCAGAAGCTGAGGCACGTACAGAATATGCTGTAAAACAGGCAGAGGAACGTGGACTTGTGATGGACAATATGGGAATCGAACCACTTGTTGCAAACTGGATGACAGACCAGGCTCAGACACAGATGGAAGCTCAGATGTCTGCAAACGGAGATAAGATTGAAGCTGTATTCTGTAACAACGATGACATGGCACTTGGAGCAATCGCTGGTATCAATGGAAAATCAGATGCTCCGGTATTCGGTGTGGATGCAACAGAAGCTGGTATGGAAGCAATCAAATCAGGAAAAATGGCTGGTACTGTAAAACAGGATGGAGATGCAATGGGTAAGGCACTTGTTGCAATCGGTGCAAATGCAGCTCAGGGTAAAGACTTTATTGAAGGAACAGATTACGAAATGGCAGAAGACGGATTCTCAGTTCGTATTCCATATGCACCTATTACAAAATAGTTTTAAGATTCATTTGTAACATGTAACAAATAACTGAGGTGGTGCAGGAGGCAATGATTCTTGTACCACCTCTCATAGAGTGTATCAAAGGAAAGAGATATGCTCTGGAGTGTATTTGAAAGTTCTTTTCCGCAATTTTCAAACGCACTTCGCAGTATGAGGAAGAGTGGTGAGCGAAAAAATGTCAGAATATATTCTGGAAATGACGAACATTGAAAAGCAGTTCCCAGGTGTCAAAGCACTCGATAAAGCAAATTTAATGCTGAAAAAAGGAAGCGTCCACGCTCTTATGGGAGAGAATGGAGCAGGAAAAAGTACATTAATGAAATGTCTGTTCGGTGTCTATGTAGAGGATGCCGGGGAGATCAAAATTGATGGAAAACCAGTGCGTTTTACAAATCCGAAGCAAGCGCTTGACAATGGGGTGGCAATGGTACATCAGGAGCTGAACCAGGTATTGCGGCGCAGCGTAATGGAGAACCTGTGGCTTGGAAGATTCATTAAAAAGGGCGGCTTTATTGACGATAAGAAATGCTACGAGGAGACAAAGAAAATTTTTGAGGATCTTGATATTGATGTAGATCCCAAAACAATCATCGGTGAGTTGTCTGTCTCACAGAGGCAGATGGTAGAGATTGCGAAAGCAGTATCTTACGATGCCAAGATCCTTGTACTTGATGAGCCTACATCTTCCCTGACTAAGGAAGAAGTTGGACATTTATTTAGGATCATCAACCGTCTGCGCGATCGTGGAGTTGGTATGGTATATATTTCCCATAAGATGGAAGAGATTCTGGAGATTTCGGATGACGTTACGATCATGCGTGATGGAAAATGGATCGCAACAAAGTCTGCAAAAGATATCACAATGGATGAAATCATCAAGTTGATGGTAGGTCGAGATCTGACGGAACGTTTCCCGGAGAAGACTAATAAGCCGGGAGAAGTGTTGATGAAAGTAGAAGGGCTGACTGGAAAATATATGCCAAGCTGTATCGATGCTTCTTTTGAACTGAGAAAAGGAGAAGTGCTTGGTGTCGCAGGGCTTGTAGGTTCCAGAAGAACAGAGTTGCTTGAGACGATTTTCGGAATTGCACACAGAGAAAGCGGAAAGATCGAACTGCATGGAAAGGAAATCTACAATAAGGATTCCCGTCAGGCGATTAAAAATGGATTTGCACTTCTGACAGAAGAACGGCGTGCAACTGGTATCATTCCGCTTCAGAGTATTACGTTTAATGCAGTACTTGCAAACATGAAGTCTTATCTGAAATGTGGTCTTCTCTCTACAAAGAAGATGGAGAAAGATGCCAAATGGGTGATTGACAGTATGCATGTGAAGACGCCTTCGTCTAAGACACATATCAAATCTCTCTCAGGAGGAAATCAGCAGAAAGTCATTATTGGACGCTGGCTTCTGACAGAGCCGGAAGTGCTGCTTCTGGATGAACCGACAAGAGGTATCGATGTCGGTGCAAAATTTGAGATTTATCAGCTGATCAATGATCTTGCCGCAAAAGGCAAAGGAGTCATGGTAGTTTCTTCAGAAATGCCGGAACTGATCGGTATCTGTGACCGTATCCTTGTTATGAGTAACGGTCGTGTGGCAGGTATCTTAGATATGAAGAAGGATTATCACGGACAGGAGCAGGAAGAAATCATGCGACTGGCTGCAAAATACATTTAACACAGGGGGTGTCGACGTGGAAAAGAAAAAATTTAATCTCAACGAATTTTTATTAAACTATGCGTTATACATAATTTTAGGATTGATGATCATCGTAGTCATCATCATTGAACCGGGATTTTTACATCCGTCAAACTTTATTAAGATTTTAACCCAGGCGTCTACAAGAGGTATTCTTGCACTCGGTGTTGCAGGTATGATCGTACTTGCCGGAACCGACCTCTCTGCAGGACGTATCCTTGGATGTTGTGCTGCTGTATCAGCTTCTCTTGTACAGGCAACAACATATGCTTCCAGAATGTATCCGGAGATTACAAAAGATCTTCCGTTAATCTTACCACTGGCAGCAAGTATTCTGATCGGTGTTGCGTTCTGTGCGCTCAACGGATTTGGTGTTGCAAAATTAAACTTGCATGCATTTATCGTCAGCTTAGGTACACAGACAATCGCATTTGGTGCAACATGTATTTATATTGACAGCCAGGAAGGCGGAGCACAGGCATTGTCTTCTTTCAATGAAAAATTCTTGAACTTTGTCAACGGATCTTTCAAGATCGGAAGCTTCGAACTTCCATACCTGATCATTTATTTTGCACTTTCTGCAATAGTTATGTGGGTGATCTGGAATAAGACAACACTTGGAAAAAATATGTTTGCAATCGGTGGAAATAAAGAAGCTGCCGCAGTATCCGGTGTAAATATTACAAAAAACATTATGGGTGTGTATCTTGTAGCCGGTGTGCTTTACGGACTTGCAGCTTTCTTAGAGGCAGGACGTATCCAGTCTGTCAATACAGGTACAGGTTTAAACTATGACCTGGATGCGATTTCAGGTTGTGTAATCGGTGGTGTATCATTCAACGGTGGTGTTGGTACAATCCCGGGAGTTGTTCTTGGTGTAGTTCTCCTTCAGGTAATCAACTACAGCTTTAACTTCCTTGGAATCAACCCATACTTGCAATATATCATCAAAGGTATTATCATTATCCTTGCAGTATCCATCGACGTAAGAAAGTATCTTGCAAAGAAATAAAAGATAGAAGGACAATAGCAATTCCTCATGTAAATCTCGTGATCTGCATGAGGAATTTTTTAGAAAGGGGCAGGCTATGAGCGAAGCACAGATGAGAAGCGCAGAAGAGGAAATAGAAGAAAAGGAAATCACAGAGAGCAAAACAGAGGAAATAGCGGAACAAGATGGGGAGAATATGCAGGAAGAAAAGAAGAAGACCGGATTTTTAAGCAGAGAAACACTTTATTCCAAAATCAATATTTCACTGAAATCTATGGACCGTTTCATTGCGATACTCATTATTCTTCTGATCGTACTGCTCGGTGTGGGGATTTTCAGTTAAAAATTTGGGGGACGATCTAAGAAATCTACAACAAGAAATACAGAACAAGCAAAAAAGGAAAGGCAGGGTCTTCATAGGAGGAAAGCCTTTCCTTTTCTGATAGGAATTTGATTTTGCGTTTGAACCGGGAATAAGCTATAATAAAGCGTAACAGTATAAAAAGCAGAGAGGAAAGAACAGTATGGATATGATTCAGAAACTCACAGAAGAGCTGGAAGTAAAGAAATGGCAGGTAGAGGCAGCAGTCAGACTGATCGATGAGGGAAATACGATTCCGTTTATTGCGCGGTACCGGAAAGAGGCAACCGGCTCTCTGAATGATGAGCAGCTTAGAAGTTTACATGAGCGGCTGATATATTTACGCAATCTTGAGGAGAAGAAGGAGCAGGTACTCGCTTCAATCGAGGAGCAGGGGAAATTGACAGAAGAACTGAGAGTGCAGATTATAAATGCCCAGACGCTTGTTGCTGTGGAAGATCTGTACCGACCATATCGGCCAAAAAGGCGGACAAGGGCGACCATTGCAAAGGAGAAAGGACTGGAACCGCTGGCGACACTTCTGATGCTGCAAAAAGTACAAAAGCCTTTGGAAGAAGAGGCGCAAAAATATATTTCTGCAGAAAAAGAAGTACATACAGTGGAAGAGGCCATTGCAGGTGCAAAAGACATCCTTGCGGAGACAGTTTCTGACGAGGCAGATTACCGGAGTTTTATTCGGAATCTTACGGTGAAAGAAGGAAAGATGATTTCTTCGGCAAAAGATGATAGTGTGCAGTCTGTCTACGAAATGTACTATTCTTTTGAAGAACCAGTCAGCAGGCTGGCAGGACACCGGATCCTTGCACTGAATCGTGGAGAGAAGGAAAAGATTCTGAACGTGAAGATTGAAGCGCCGGAGGAGAAGATTCTGCGGTATCTTGAGAAGAAAATCATTGTTTCCGAAAATCCATATACGTCAGAATATTTAAAAGAAGTGGCAGAAGACAGCTACAAACGACTGATTGCTCCGGCAATTGAGCGGGAGATCCGGAGCAGCCTGACAGAAAAGGCAGAGGATAGTGCCATCACAGTATTTGGAAAAAATCTGGAACAACTTCTAATGCAGCCGCCGATCGTTGGACAGGTTGTGCTTGGATGGGATCCGGCATTTCGGACCGGATGTAAGTTGGCTGTTGTAGATGAGACTGGAAAGGTACTAGATACGACGGTAATCTATCCGACTGCCCCGACGACACCACAGAAGATCCAGGCGGCAAAGGATACGTTAAAGAAGCTGATCCGCAAGTACCATATTACGCTGATCTCTGTCGGAAATGGTACGGCATCGCGGGAATCGGAGATAATCCTTGTTGAACTGTTAAAGGAGATCCCGGAGAAAGTACAGTATGTGATCGTCAATGAGGCGGGCGCTTCTGTCTATTCTGCAAGCAAGCTGGCGACAGAGGAATTTCCGAATTTTGATGTGGGACAGAGAAGTGCGGCATCCATCGCTAGAAGGCTGCAGGATCCGCTTGCAGAACTTGTGAAGATTGATCCAAAGTCAATCGGTGTCGGACAATATCAGCATGATATGAACCAGAAGAAATTGAGCGAGGCGCTTTCTGGAGTGGTAGAATCCTGTGTCAACCGGGTAGGAGTAGATTTAAATACTGCATCGGCACCGCTTCTCTCTTATATTTCCGGAATCAGCAGTGCAATCGCAAAAAACATTGTAGCGTACAGAGAGGAACATGGGAAATTCCAGTCAAGAAAGGAACTGCTAAAAGTTGCAAAGCTTGGACCGAAAGCATTCGAACAGTGTGCCGGATTTCTCAAGATTACAGATGGGAAAAATCCGCTGGATGCGACAAGCGTTCACCCGGAGTCTTATGAGGCGGCGGAAAAACTTTTAAAACAGCAGGGATTTTCAACGGAAGAGATCCGCAGAGGAGGACTTCAGGGACTTTCTAAAACAATCAGAAATGAAAAGAAGCTGGCAGAAGAGCTTGGAATCGGAGAGATCACCCTTCAGGATATTGTAAAAGAACTGGAGAAACCGGGCAGAGATCCTCGTGAGGAGATGCCAAAACCAATTCTTAGAACGGATGTGCTGGAAATGAAAGATCTGACGGAGGGGATGGTCTTAAAAGGAACCGTACGGAATGTGATCGATTTCGGCGTGTTTGTGGATATCGGAGTACATCAGGATGGACTTGTGCATATTTCGCAGATTACCGATAAGAAATTTATCAAACATCCACTGGAGGCAGTGAGTGTCGGTGACATTGTCGATGTCAAAGTCATGAGTGTCGATGTACAGAAAAAGCGGATCCAGTTAACGATGAAAGGGATTTAGAAGAAAAAAGAACAAGGAGGAAGCGGCATGGCGAAATATGTAATGGCGCTGGATGCTGGGACAACAAGCAATCGCTGTATTCTTTTTAACGAAAAAGGACAGATATGCAGTATGGCACAGAAGGAGTTTACACAGTATTTTCCGAAGCCGGGATGGGTGGAGCATGATGCCAATGAGATCTGGTCCTCCCAATTGGGAGTGGCAGTGGAAGCAATGACAAAGATTGGAGCAACTGCGGAAGATATTGCAGCGATTGGAATTACCAATCAAAGGGAAACTGCGATTGTGTGGGACAAAAAGACTGGGGAACCGATCGGACATGCAATCGTCTGGCAGTGCAGAAGAACATCCAAGTACTGTGATAAGTTAAAGGAAAAGGGACTTACAGAATCATTCCGGGAGAAGACTGGACTGATGATCGATGCTTATTTTTCGGGGACGAAGGTAAAGTGGATGTTGGATCACATCGAAGGGGCGCGAGAGCGGGCAGAGCAAGGAGAATTGCTGTTTGGAACAGTGGAGACATGGCTGATTTGGAAACTCACGAAAGGGCGTGTGCATGTCAGCGATTATTCGAATGCTTCCCGTACTATGCTGTTTAACATCAAAGAGCTGAAATGGGATGATGATATATTAGAAGAGCTTCAGATTCCAAAAAGTATGCTTCCAAAGGTGTGTCCATCCAGTGAAATCTACGGCTATGCAGATGCAAGTTATTTTGGAGGGAAAATCCCAATCAGCGGAGCGGCAGGCGATCAACAGGCAGCGCTTTTTGGGCAGACCTGTTTCTATGCAGGGGAAGCAAAAAATACATATGGAACCGGGTGTTTCCTTCTGATGAATACAGGGACAGAACCGGTGTATTCTGACCACGGTCTTGTGACGACGATCGCATGGGGACTGGATGGTAAGGTGACATATGCACTGGAAGGCTCTATCTTTGTAGCAGGAGCTGCGATCCAATGGCTGCGGGATGAGATGAAGCTGATAGATTCTGCGAAAGATTCGGAATATCTTGCTCAGAGAGTGGAAGACACGAACGGCTGTTACGTCGTGCCGGCATTTACCGGGCTGGGAGCTCCGCACTGGGATCAGTATGCCAGAGGTGCGATCGTAGGATTGACAAGAGGTGTGAATCGATATCATATTATCCGGGCGACATTAGAGTCTATTGCGTATCAGGTAAATGACGTTGTGCATGCAATGCAGGCAGATTCGGGAATTTCGCTGAGTACACTCAATGTTGACGGAGGTGCCAGTGCAAATGATTTTCTGATGCAGGTACAGGCGGATATCTGCAATGCCCCGGTCAATCGACCGGAATGCGTAGAGACAACGGCAATGGGAGCGGCATATCTTGCCGGGCTGGCCGTTGGATACTGGAAGGACAAAGAAGACGTCGGAAAGAACTGGGCGATTGATAAGGTGTTCTATCCAAAATTAAAGGAAAATGAACGGGAAGAAAAAATTCATGGTTGGGAGAAGGCTGTAAAACGCTCTTTTGGATGGGAAGAAGAGGAGTAAAACAGTAAAGATACACGCAGATGTGGGACTGAGAAAAGAGAGGGAAGAACAGATGAAAAAAAAGAGTTGGGTAATCGCGCTGTGTATAGCGCTTTTGACAGTGCTGCTTCCTGCGGGGAAGGTGGAAGCGCAGCAGGTGGAGGAAGAAGAAAAGAAAAAATCCGGAAAACGTGCGATCGATGTAGCGAGGGAAAGTGGCTATCAGTTGGACGATCGTTATCAGCCGGCAGGTTCTATCATTACAGAGATCCATACCGGGCAGATTTTGTGGGAGGAGAATAAAGATGTTTCCTGGGCTCCGGCCAGTATGACAAAATTGATGACAATTTTGCTCGCATATGATGCGATGGAGGAAGGAAAATTTGAAAAGGACATGCAGGTAGCGGTGAATGAAAAGTATACAGATATTGCCGGAAGATATGCGCTCAGCAACAATGTGATGCAGATGGGAGCAACCTATACGGTGGGAGAATTGATCGATCTGATCATTGTCCCATCTTCGGCGGCAGCCACGTATATGCTTGCAGATTTAGTGGAGCCGGATCCGGATAAATTTGTAGCGCTGATGAATCAGAAAGCAAAAGAGATTGGGATGACGCATACTACTTATTACAATTGTGTTGGTGTCACAAATGACCTGCTGTATCCGTATGCTCCGAAAAATCTACCGGCAGATGCAGATAATGTGACTTCCCCACAAGATTACGCACTGCTGTGCAGTTATTTTGTAAAGACTTACCCGGATATATTGACACATACGAGTTCTCCAGAAATTGTAGTGAAAGAAGGTACCCCGTATGAAGAACATTTTAAGTCGTATCAGATTTCTCTGGAAGGGGCAAAGTATGGTCTGAAAGGGACAGATGGGTTGAAAACTGGTTCTAGCGGAAGAGCAGGGTTTAATTATTCCTCTACTGCAAAACGTCAGGATACGAGGCTTGTGGAAATTGTGATGGGGGTTTCGGACTGGACAGACCAGACCGGAGAAGAACTTCGTCATCTTGTTGGGAATGCAATTATGGAACAGGCATTTGAGAAATACGAGTATCGAAAGGTTCTGCCAAAAGGAACACATCAGATTGGAAAAGAGAAAATTGTAACAAAGAAAGACCTGTGGGACTGTGTGCCAAAAGAAGAAAAAATAAAGTTTAAGATGGAAGATGGCAAAGTATTTGTTGATCTTGAACGGCAGTATCTTCCGGGATACGCAGCGCCTTCCGTTACCTATCAGCAGAAACAGATAGTTTCGGAAGCGAAAAGCGGACTGGGCGCGATCGGAAAAGGAATACTCGCAGTATTGCTTGCCGGAGGTGCTGCACTTGTAGGAAGAATCGCATATGTGGATGCGGTCAGAAAGAAGAGACGAAGACGGAGAAGGAAATAGGTCTTGCACAATTTTTAAAACCGTCGTATAATAGGCGATATGAAAAAGAATAGGAAAATTCTTCGGGGTAGGGTGCAAGTCCCAACCGGCGGTAAAGTCCGCGACCTGCCTGGGAACAGGTGGCTGAACTGGTGAGATTCCAGTACCGACAGTATAGTCTGGATGAGAGAAGAATCATTTGATCGCAAATCAGATCGTGTGATAGCGGATAGATTTTTGCGCGAGAATCAAAGTTCCCCCGGAAGTTATTTCGGGGGAATTTTTACTTTGCAGGAAATGTAGGTGCAATTCTTTCACCTTTTGGGGTATGGAGGAAAGCTCATCAAAGATTTCCGGAAGATTTTCTTTCTTTTAAATTTTAGAAAAATAAGGAGAGAAGAAAAATGAGTACAAATGTAGCAGAGAAGACAAAGGTGAACACAAGGACGCTTGTTCAGATTGGGATGTTATCGGCACTTGCAATTATTTTGATGCAGTTTGAGATTCCGCTCCCATTCGCACCGGCGTTCTATAAGATTGATTTCAGTGAGGTTCCAGTGTTGATCGGATGTTTTTCGATGGGACCGTTTGAGGGGGTTTTAATCGAATTGATCAAGGTGATCCTAAATGTTGCAATCAAAGGAACGATGACGATGGGGATCGGAGATGCAGCAAATTTCCTGATTGGATGTGCATTCTGCGTTCCAGCGGCGCTGATCTATCAGAAAAAGCGTACGAAGAGTGGAGCGGTGACGGGGATGGTAGTTGGAACTGTGATCATGACTATTCTCGGATGTGTTCTGAATGCTTATATTTTGCTTCCGATGTATGCAAAAGCATTTGAGATGCCCTTGGATGCTCTGGTATCGATGGGCACAGAGGTAAATGGTGCGATCACTGGTCTGATGACCTTTGTCCTTTTTGCAGTGGCACCGTTTAATTTGCTGAAAGGGATTTTGGTATCTTTGATCGTATTTTTTGTCTATAAGAAAATCCGGCAAGTGTTATTGTAAGGAAAAGGGTGGTATGTTATAATTTTATAACATACCATTTTGCGTATGAGACAGAAAAAGTAATGGAGGGATTAAGCAATGTCAGTGAAAATGGATGTTCAGATGACACCGAGAGCAATGTATGACTTTTTGCTGTATCACACATACAGCCATCTCAGTGGGCTGATCGGAGCGATTTTTGGAGTTGTTGTACTTGGACTTGGAATCCGGGCGATGGCACAAGGAGATTATACCGCAGGTATGATGTTTTTCTTTTTTGCCGCAGTTTTTCTTGTTATGACACCTCTCACACTGAAGTCAAAGGCGAAGGCGCAGGTAAAGACAACGCCGATGTTCCAAAAGCCAATCACATATGAGTTGACCGAAGAAGGAATCACTATTTCCCAGGAAGATCAGCAGACAGAGGTGAAATGGGAAGAATTTCAGAAGGCAGTTTCTACGAACCGGACATTGATTCTTTATATCACGCGGGTACGTGCGCTTGTTTTTCCGAAGGAAGCGCTAGGAGAGCAGTATACAGCAGCTGTGCAGATGATCTCAACACATATGGCGCCGGCGAAAGTGAAGATCCGTCAGGTACGGTAAGAGGGAAAAGGAAGGAAAACTATGGTAATAGAGACAAGAAGTCCGAAGGAGACGTTTGAGTTTGGGAAAAAAATCGGAGAACTGGCAAAAGCAGGCGAGATCTATACACTGATTGGCGATCTGGGCGTGGGGAAGACTGTATTTACGCAGGGATTGGCAAGAGGGCTTCAGATTGAAGAGGCGATTAGCAGCCCGACATTCACAATCGTACAGGTATATGAGGAGGGAAGGCTTCCGTTTTATCATTTTGACGTATATCGGATTGGGGATATTGAGGAAATGGAAGAGATCGGATATGAAGATTACTTCTATGGTCAGGGAGTATCTCTGATTGAGTGGTCAAATCTGATTGAAGAGATCTTGCCACAGAGACGGACAGAGATTACTATTGAGAAAGATCTGGATCAAGGGTTTGATTTCCGACGGATTACGGTAAGAGAACTTGGAGTATAGGAACGAGAGAAAAAAGAAGTTGGAAAAGAGGTTGCGTTAGAAATAGTGACCTTTTTAAAACAGATGATAGAGAATGAAAAAGAAAGAAGTGAAACTATGCGGATATTGGCATTAGACAGTTCTGGTTTGGTGGCGTCAGTGGCAGTTGTAGAGGAAGAACAGACAATTGCGGAATACACAGTGAATTATAAGAAGACTCATTCACAGACGCTGCTTCCAATGCTGGATGAAATCGTAAAAATGACAGAGATGAACCTTGGTGAGATTGATGCAATCGCAGTGGCGGGAGGACCTGGGTCCTTTACCGGGCTGCGAATTGGATCGGCGACGGCGAAAGGACTTGGACTCGCGTTAAAAAAGCCGTTGATCCATATTCCTACGGTGGATGGACTTGCTTATAACTTATATGGAAATGAAGGGGTGATCTGTCCAATCATGGATGCAAGGAGAAATCAGGTTTATACCGGAATTTATCGTTTCCGGGAGGAGTTTGTAGTAGAAGAGCCGCAGATGGCGATAGAAATATCAGCTCTTGCAGAGAAATTGAATGAACGAGGAGAGCAGGTGACATTTTTAGGGGACGGTGTTCCGGTATACAAAGAACAGTTAGAGCAGCTTTTGCATGTTCCGGTAAGAATTGCCCCATCTCATATGAATCGGCAGCGGGCAGCAGCTGTTGGGACACTTGCAGTTCAGTATTGGAAAGAAGGAAAGATAGAACGTGCGGAGGATCATCAGCCGGATTATCTTAGAATGTCACAGGCAGAACGCGAGCGTTTAGAGCGAGAAGAGAAGGAGCAGCAGGGAAAATGATCATTCGAGGAATGAAAGAATCCGACATCATGCCGCTATATGCGCTGGAGGAGCAATGTTTTTGCCCATCCGATCGGTGGAGTATGGCGGACATTAGAAAGGCATATGAGCTGGAGCATTTTTTTGTCCTTGTGGCAGAAGAAGCAGAGGAGATCTGCGGATATTGCATTGTCTATGCGGTGATGGATAGTGCGGATATTGGGAAAATAGCGGTGGCTCCCAAAGCGCGTGGAAAAGGAATTGCAGGAAATTTGTTGGAACATTTATGGAAAGTTTGTGCTGAGAGAGGAATCAAGGATGTGATTCTTGAAGTGCGGGCAAGCAATGATGCTGCGAGGTGCCTGTATACAAAGTATGGATTCGAGACGATTTCCCTGCGGAAGGATTATTATAAAGAACCTATGGAACATGGATTGACTATGCAAAAGAACCTATCTGAATAGGGGTTGGGGCATTGTAAGAACATGGAAAAAAAGGAAACAGTTCCCGCTAGGAATCTGTTTTAAAAATCAATATAATAAAGGCGTGACAACAAGAAAAAAGAAGGATTTTTCATAGGAGGAATTGTATGCGCCAATATAAAAAAGTTGAGACGACGGAATTAGATAAAGTATTTTGCAACAAATGTGGAAAAGAAATTCTCAGAGAGGCAGATTTCCTCCATGTAGAGAAGCGCTGGGGATATTTCTCGGGAAAAGATAACGAAGTACACGAGTTTGATCTCTGCGAAGAGTGTTACGATGCATGGATTTCAGACTTTTCGATTCCGGTAGAGAAGAAATAATAGAAGGAGAATCACATGTTAGATGTTTGTCTTCTCGGAACGGGCGGGATGATGCCACTGCCTTATCGGTGGCTGACTGCTCTGATGACGAGATTTAATGGAAGTAGTCTGCTGATCGACTGTGGAGAAGGGACGCAGATTGCGATCAAAGAGAAAGGCTGGAGCTTTAAGCCGATTGATGTGATTTGTTTTACTCATTATCACGGAGATCACATCAGTGGACTGCCGGGGCTTTTGCTTACAATGGGAAATGCAGACAGAAGAGAACCGTTGACGTTAATAGGACCGAAAGGGCTTGAGCGTGTTGTGAGCGCTCTTCGCGTCATTGCGCCGGAACTTCCATTTCCGATCATATACAAAGAAATTGAAGGACCAGAGCAGACTTTTGAATTAAATGGATATCGTCTGAAAGCGTTTCGTGTCAATCATAATGTGCTTTGTTACGGGTATACACTGGAGATTGACCGTGCTGGAAAATTTGATGTAACAAGAGCGATGGGTCATGCGATTCCAAAGCAATATTGGAAGCATTTGCAAAAAGGTGAGACGATTGAGCATGAAGGAAATGTATTTACCCCGGATATGGTGCTGGGTGCTCCGCGCCGTGGAATCAAACTTACCTATACGACAGATACAAGGCCGACAGACTCGATTCGTGTGAATGCGAAACATTCCGATCTGTTTATTTGTGAAGGAATGTACGGGGAGAAAGAAAAGGCATGCAAGGCGGTAGAATATAAGCATATGACATTTTACGAAGCGGCGCAGCTTGCAAAAGAGGCCGAGGTAAAGGAAATGTGGCTGACACATTACAGTCCGTCTCTGACGCGCCCGGAATTTTTTATAGAGGAAGTGCAAAAAATTTTTCCGCAGGCAAAAGCCGGCAGCGACAGTATGTCTGTGGAACTGGATTTTCCAGAAGAGGAGTAAGAAGATGAAAGAAAAAGAAATCACAATACTGGCAATAGAAAGTTCTTGTGATGAGACAGCGGCAGCAGTCGTGCGGGGAGGAAGAGAAATCCTCTCCAATGTCATTTCATCACAGATTGAATTACATAAATTATATGGAGGGGTTGTTCCGGAGATTGCCTCCAGAAAGCATATTGAGAAGATCAATCAGGTGATTGAGGAGGCGTTGAAAGAAGCAGGGGTAACATTGGATGAAATCGATGCAATCGGAGTCACTTATGGACCGGGGCTTGTAGGAGCGTTGCTTGTCGGGGTTGCAGAGGCTAAGGCGATTGCATATGCAAAAGGACTTCCTTTGGTGGGGGTACATCATATCGAGGGACATATTTCTGCAAATTATATTGAAAATAAAGACTTAGAGCCTCCATTTGTATGTCTTGTAGTATCGGGAGGACATACACATCTGGTTCGTGTGAAAGATTATGGAACTTATGAAATTATCGGAAGAACAAGAGACGATGCCGCGGGCGAAGCATTTGATAAAGTGGCGCGGGCAATTGGGCTTGGATATCCGGGTGGACCGAAGATAGATAAGTTGTCTAAGGAGGGAAATCCGGAAGCGATTGTCTTTCCGAAAGCACATATGAGTGATTCGCCGTATGATTTTAGTTTCAGTGGTGTGAAATCGGCGGTATTGAATTATATCAATGGCTGTCAGATGAAAGGGGAAAGTTATTCTCAGGCGGACATCGCAGCATCTTTCCAGAAAGCGGTGACAGATGTACTTGTAGAAAATGCGATGAAAGCAGTGGATGAGTTTGGATTAAAAAAATTTGCGATTGCTGGTGGGGTAGCATCGAATAGCGCCCTCAGAGCTGCGATGCAGGAAGCGTGTGATAAGAAAGGTGTCAAATTCTATCATCCATCACCAATTTACTGCACGGACAATGCAGCAATGATAGGAGTTGCAGCTTATTATGAGTACCTGGCGGGAACAAGACATGGATGGGATCTAAATGCTGTGCCGAATTTGAAACTGGGAGAACGGTAGACTCCGGTTGTCGGTAGGGAAAAGAGATTCGGGAAAGGATGTGCAATGCCAGATGGAGCAGAAAAAGGACAAACGAGCAAAAAAATGTACGGCGATCGTGTTGGCAGCCGGGAGTGGAAGCCGGATGGGGACGGCGATCCAGAAGCAGTATTTAGAATTAGAAGGAAAGCCGGTGTTGTATTATTGCTTGCATGTATTCCAGGAGTCCAGATATATTGATGAGATCGTTCTTGTCACAGGAGAACGTGAAATAGACTATTGCAGAGAAAAGATTGTACAACAATATGGTTTTGACAAGGTGGTACAGATAGTGGCGGGAGGGAAAGAACGCTATGAGTCTGTGTACCATGGATTAAAATATGTGGAAGATGGAATTGTGTTCATCCATGATGGGGCAAGACCGTTTGTGGATGAAGAAATGGTAGAGCGGGCATACGAATGTGTTTTGAGAGATCAGGCGTGTGTCGTAGGTATGCCTGTGAAAGATACAATTAAAATTGCAGATCAGAATCAGTATGCTGTTCAGACGCCGGACAGGGCATATGTCTGGCAAGTGCAGACACCTCAGGTATTTGATGCAAAACTGGTGCGTGCTGCTTATGAAAAATTAATCCAGAATGGATGGGAGAAGGCGACAGATGATGCGATGGTTGTCGAAAGAATGACAGAACATCCAGTCAAGCTTGTTTTCGGTTCTTATGAAAATATAAAAATTACAACGCCGGAAGATCTGGAAATTGCAGGCCTTTTTCTCAGGAGGAGCCTTGTTGATTGTTGTTAAATATGCTACACTGACTGTAGCAGTTCTTAAAGAGAAAACCGTTCGATGTGCTGCTCATCAAGGCACTCTTTTGTACATTGACAAGATATGAGGTTGCAATACGAAATTCGTGTACTGCGTAAAATCTTAATCGTAAAGACATTATTACTGTATGGCATGGGAAGTTTAGTACCTGATACAGTTACAGATGAGCATATCTTATCCGTAAAGGGTGTTGTCAACCACCCTATGATGTAACGCCACTTTAGATAGCAATATCTTTTGGGGTTAAAAGTCGGAGACGTATGTCGTTCGTACGACTGGGCAGTTACAAGCCCATGACCTTTAGGTCGTGGGTAGTTGACAATAAAAATAGGACCTCCTGAATAAATGAGAAACATGTGTACAGTCTGGACAAAATTCCAGTAGAAAAGAATATACTGTGGGTATCTATGATTAGTGAAAGAAGGACTTCTTCTGCAGTGTTTCAAAATCTTTCTTCCATTCTAAACCGGAAACACGAAATCCTAAAAATCCGTGTTTCCCTCCTGGCCTTACGACGTATACTATTTTTAACAAGTCGGATGTCCGAATGATGCGTCGGGAAATACCATACTTTTCGCAAAAAAGCCGGATGGCATGTCTTGGAGAATTTGCTTCGATATAGATGGTATCAAAATGTGCCGGAATGCCAAAGTCACGTTCGATGGCATATAACTTTTCCTCATTTAATGCTACGCCAAAGGTAATTTTATATTGTTGCATGATGGCCTCCTAAGTGCATGATTTTATATAGAGGGATTCAGAGTATTCTTGTACAATCGCTTCTGCTTGAAAAATGGCAGTAATTCAATATTCATAAATTTGATCAGCTCCTTAAAGTTATTATGAAAGCTGGTATGTATAAGTCTCTTCTCCAGTTTTTACAAAACCGATAGACAGAAACATTTTCTGACTCTGAGTGTTAAAAGGATAGATCTCTGCGGTAATCTGATCCATTCTTTTTTCTTTTGCAAGTTCAATCATTTTTAGGATACAGCGTCTTCCAATCCGCTTATTTTGAAAGTCTTTGCATACAACAATGCATACTTCCTGATCATTGCGGAGAGTGACATCGCCGACAAGAGTTCCCTGATACTGGATATAGAAGCAGTCTCCGTGGGTACTGAGAAATGAATACATTTTTTGCAGCCGTTCAAGGGAATAGGTACAATCAATGTTGTCAACCTGCCTGCATACATCCACATCTTGATACCATGGGAGCGCAGTATCATAGTTTGGATAGTAAGGAATTAAAGTGATTTCGGAATCAATTATAAGAGGCTTCATAGTTACCTTCCTTTCTCGGTTATCTAATGTGTCGTAAAACTGCTTGCTTTAGCGATAGGGAGTGTCGATCAGATAGAAAAAAATAGTATGAACCATTTACATTTATCTGTTTATTGCTTTCAGTGTAAGAAACGGATACTGCATGACGCTCCAGCCACCGCGGATAGAGACTTGGAGTTCATAATCGGCATAAAAGTGGGGAGAATTTCAGAATGTCTGCCAGTTTGCACTTTGCCCCGGCGATGCGGGGATGCTTGGAAATTTCAGAAATATAATGTTTGCAGTAGCTGGAAGCCTGCTAGCGTCGATCAATATTTCGGCAGACATAAAAGCCGTACTGATTCAGAAGTGTCAGAACTGTCTTGAACCAGACAATTCCTCCGAAGAGTGCAAGGATCGTTACTCCGATGTTGATTGCACGAGATGCATTCATCATCGGGCGGATTAGTTCGATCAATGCCCAGATCGGAGCCAGAGAGAGAGTAAACAGAAGAAGGAATCCGGTGATCCCATGTTTTTGTGTGATCTTTGGAAATTCAAATCGGATCTTGCAGTTTGTACAGGAGTCCGGAAGACCGAATTTTAAATCAATTTTTCTGCCGCAGTTGGCACAGTAAAGTTCTTTTTTTGTAAACATATTTTCATTCCTCCATTGTGTCCAGTCACGGACAAAATTATATAGAAATATCATACCATTTCCATACAGGAACGTCACGAATTTTATAATAAATTTAGAAATGGCTGGTGAATCGCTATATTGACAATTGGAGATAAAAAATTTGAAGAAGAAAAGCGAATGTAAGAAAGCCGTGAGAAGAGCTCATAGTATGAGGGACTGCTCACGGCTTTTGTATGAATGTTAAAGGTGATTTTTGTCAGTATTTTTCTTATTCTTACGATGTTTTTTGATTGCTCTGTTTCTGAGAGGAATACCGATACCTAAAAGCAATCCAATTGCCAGAATAGTCAGATCCATAATCACACCTCACTTTTAAAATTCTTTTTTGTTCAGGATAGATTGGCTGACAAGGCATGAGACAGCCAAAGCAGTGATTGCAAGAAACAAAAAGAATAAAATATAAACACGCGGATCGATTTGTGAAAGTCTTTTTACAAGTGGATAGAAATCTATTTTCATATATTCAGCTATTTTTGTAAGAAGGATTCCTGCCACAAATAGAAATCCCATCATACCTAAGATAGCGATTCTTCCTTTTTCACCGCCAAATTTTAAAACGAAAGGAAGCATGATTGACAGAAGCAAAAGGATGACAGGAAGCAGAGTACATGCGGTCAGAAACATTTCCCGGAGATTGCCTTTGTCTGTAATGAGGATGGAAAAAAAGCTGATGAGTGTTCCTAAAAATAAAGAAGCGATTCCGCAAAGGACTCCAAAAGTATATTTTTCTAACACATACTCTTTGCGTGTGATCGGCAGAGAGAACAGAAACGCATTTCCGTTGTCAAATTCATCGTAGCTGATAGAACTCAATGAAAATAGTGAGCCGACAAAACCTAAGAAGCCGATTGCAAACGAAGTTCCCGGCGATAATGTGATCATTGCCAGAGCAATGGCGACGATAGCCAAAAAGAAATTTTTCTGTCCTTTCATTAATTTAAAATCTTTGATTAATAATCCTTTCATTATGCAGCACCTCTGATCATCATTGTGATTACTTCGTCTATAGTTCCTTTTTCAATTGCGATTTGCGGATAGTTTTCGGCGTAATACTGCTTTTGATTGGTCAGGCAGCTATATCCGTAACTTTCCTTTTTGGAGCGCAGCAGATATTGTTTATCCAGTCCGGCATATGCTTCGTCATCAACTTTAAGCAGTGCATAATCGCTTAACAATACATCGGTGTCCTCATGCAGGATGATCGTCCCCTGATGTATCATATAGAGATCATCGCAGATTGACTCTAGATCGCTGGAAATATGAGAACTGATTAAAATGGAGTTTCCTTCCTCTTTTGCCATAAAATCTCTTAAGAGTTACAGTAATTCATCTCTGGCTATCACATCCAGTCCTGCCGTTGGCTCATCGAGAATTAACAGTTTTGCATGGTGTGAGATCGCGGTTAAAACTTTTACTTTTGCTTTCATACCTGTTGAAAAATCCTTGATCTTTTTGTCGCATGGAAGTTGAAATTTTTCTACTTGTTCCAGGAAGAATGATTTGTCAAAATTTTTATATAGGTTTTCCATGATAAGGAGGATGTCGTTGATGGTCAAATATCCGCTGAAACCAGAATCAGAAAGGACTACTCCCAAATCTTGCTTATCTTTTGCTGTAAACTGAGCAAGTGGTTTTCCGAGGATTGTGATATCACCATGTTCATAAGAAATCAGCCCTAAAATGGCTTTAAAGGTAGTGCTTTTTCCGGCACCATTTTGACCGATCAGCCCAGTGACGTGACCTCGCTTTACTTCCAGAGAGCAGTCTAGTGAAAAGTTTTCATAGCTTTTTTTTAAGTGTTCAATTTTTAACATAGTTATCCCTCCAAAATCAGTTCAAATAAGCTTTTGATATCTTCATCACGGATGCCGTAACGCCTGCCTTTTTGAATGGCCTGCTCTAAGTCAGCCTCTAATTCTTTTTTTTGTTCTTCCAGTAAAAGTTCCGGATTTGTTGCGGCAACGTATGTTCCTTTTCCGTGGACGGTCACTGTAAATCCTTCACTTTCTAAGTTGTCGTATGCTTTTTTTACAGTCAAAGCACTTATTTTCAATTCTTTTGCAAGTGAACGGACAGATGGAAGATTATCATTTTCTTTTAGTTTTTCATTTCGAATCAATGTTTTCACTTGTTCTACAATTTGCTCATAGATAGGTGTCATTGAAGAATGATTTATAATAATTCTCATTTTGTACCCCTTTCTTTACAAACAGTATATAACAGGTACAAACTGTTGTCAAGTGTTATGCACTGTTTGTAAAGAAGAAGTTAAATTTTAAGGTGCAGAAAAGATAAAAGATGCAGAAATAGTGGGGGAATGCTATACTAAAAAGAAAGGTCAGGGGGATGGTCGTATGCAGTATATGGAACTGGCGCAGGAGATAATAAAAGAAGTAAAAAGAGTAGTGATCGGAAAGGATGAGTGTATCTGGAAGGCGCTTGCTGCGATTCTTGCAGGGGGACATATTCTGATTGAAGATATTCCGGGAGTAGGAAAGACGACATTGGCACTTGCGTTTGCAAAAAGTATGGGACTGGACTGGAAGCGGGTACAGTTTACACCAGATATCCTTCCATCAGATCTTGTCGGATTTTCAATGTACCAGAAGGAGAGGGACCAGTTTGTTTATCAGGCGGGAGCGGTGATGTGTAACCTATTTCTTGCAGATGAATTGAATCGAACATCGCCGAAGACACAGTCGGCGCTTCTTGAAGTGATGGAGGAAGGGACAGTCACAGTAGATCAGGTCACACGGGAAGTTCCGAAGCCATTTTTTGTCATTGCGACGGAGAATCCGATGGGTTCTACCGGCATACAGATGTTGCCGGAGTCACAGTTGGATCGCTTTATGATCTGTATGACGATGGGATATCCGGATATTCGCCATGAGATTGAAATTGTAAAAGGAAATCAGAAACGGCAATCGGAACGGTTGGTACATTCCGTGATCTCTGCATCAATGCTTCAGCGGATGCAGGAATATGTGGAGGAAATTTATGTCCATGACCGTGTCTATCAGTATATCGGAAGTCTGATACAGATGACGAGGGAACATCCTATGATTGCATATGGTGTCAGCCCCAGAGGAACGATCGCTCTTGCGAAGATGGCGAAAGCGACCGCATTTTTACATGGGCGGGAATACTGTACTCCGAAAGATGTGCAAGATGTGTTTTTGGCGGTGACGGCGCATAGGATCTCTCTGAATGCAAAAGCGAGAGCGCAGAGAGTGGACAAGGAAGAGGTACTCTGGGAAATTCTCCGTCAGGTTTCGGCTCCGCTGCCGAATCGAGGATAAAAGACCAAAGGCAGTGCGTGGAAAGGAGATACAGCAGATGAGAGGAAAAATAGTCTATGCGGGAATACTGGCAGTGACGGTATATTTGAATATGCTGTACCATTGGGAGCTTGGGAATTTTGTCCTGGCATTTGAAGGAATGTTTCTGCTTCTTTTGCTTTGCAATGCAGGAATCTCGTGGATTGGTTTGTCGGCAGAGTGGAAGCATACGAAGCTGTTTGTGGAGGAGGGGGAAGCACTACAAAGTCAGATATTTGTCAGAAATCGTCTGTGTATTCCGGTATGTAAGATGCGGATAGATCTGAGTTATCAGTATGCGGGAGAGGAAAAGAAGAGGAAAGAAAGACTGTGGGTTGCAGTGCGTGCAAAAGAAAAGAAACAGATTGCTGTCAAACATTTGCAGAAATATTCGGGCAAAGTATGTGCAGAGTTAGTAGACTGCCGTGTATATGATGTGTTGGGAATCTGGTCATTTCGGAAACGAATGAAAAAGAAAGCAGAAATATTGATTTTTCCAAAGACATATCCGATTGTGACGGAGGTAACTGTTCAAACAAGTAATTTTTCTCTGGAAGGTGAGCGATTTTCAGAAGAGGTGAGCGGCGATGATCCGTCGGAACTTTTTGCATTGCGGGACTATCAGCCGGGTGACCGGATGGCACGCATCCATTGGAAACTTAGTGCAAGGAAGGGAGAATGGTATGTGAAAGAATTTGGAAGACCTGTTGGAACAGCGGTGCTGCTTTTATTGGAACCTGTGTGGAAAGAAGGGGGACAAAGCGCCGCAGAGATCGGCAGGTATCTGCAGACAGCGGTATCGCTTGTAAGAAGTCTTTTGAATGCGGAATGCAGTCATGTAGTGAGCTGGATCATGGAAAATGGGGAACTAGAGCGGGCGAGGATTTTTGCAGAAGAAGATGTTTATTTGTTTGCCATCCGATTTCTTGAAACATGGGGAGCAGGAAGAACATCACAAGAGAGCCTTACAGAAAGTTACCGGAGCATTTATCCACAGGAGCGGTATCATACGATACTTTCCTGGCGAGGAGAAGGCGGTTTTTTCAAAAATGAGGAACAGATTTTTGCAGGTCATCTGATAGAAAGTCAGGAGTGGCTAAGACAGTGTGTGTTGGAAGTATGAGGGAGGGGTGCAAGATGGAAACAGCGTGGAGTGTGTTCTATGGAGCAGTAGGGACGCTTGGCGTGTTGCATGGAATCGCAGATGCGTTTCAGATTCCATATGATCAAAAAATGATTTTCATCTGGATTGTACTCTCCTCTGTGATCTGGGGCATTGCGTTTGGCTGGAAACGGCACAGAAAATATCTGTTTCCAACGGCAGTGGGACTGTTTGTATGGATCGGACTGTGGAGATGGAAGGAAATCTGTGAGGGGATTTGTCGCAGTATGGAGCGAATGACGGAGGCGGTCAATGCGTATTATCAGTTCTCATGGGACGCTGTGAAGTATGTGAAGACAGGGGAAATTTCTACCGAGCAGACAGCAATCCTTGCGGCGGGGGTCCTTGTGAGTAGTCTTCTTGTTGGAGGATTTTTACAAAAGAAGGGCAGAATACTTTTGGCAGTGTTGTTTGCATTTGGTTTTCTTGCGCCATTCCTGGTTGGGAGAGTTCCAGAAAATCGTACGGTGTGGGGGTTGCTGATAGGAATCATGGGACTTCTGGCAATGCAGACTGCGCTGCCGGGAAAACAAAGGAAGATAAAATTTTTCGGAACGGCAAATGGAATGCTGATAGGAATCGCAGCGATTGCATTTGTAGGAAGTGCGTTTGTTCTGGAACCGTTGTTACAAACAATTTTTCCGCCGGACAGTCCAAAACAAAAGCTCGTATTGGAAGAACTGTGGCAGGATATCCGAAGAAGTACCAGAGAGAATGTGAGGACAGATATTGTAGCAGGAGGTATTGGAAATGGAGACTTATCTGCGGCGGATCGGCTGGAACCGGGAAAAGAGCCCCAGCTGAAAGTGACAGTCGGGGAAAAACCACAGACGGATCTGTATTTGTATGGATATATTGGAGCAGATTACAATAGAAAACAGTGGGAAAGACTGGAGAGTAGTGCGAGAGATCGGCTTGGAAGGCGAGAGGCACTGGAAGAGAGAAAAGGGGATGTCTATCGCTGGCTGAAGGAAAAGAAGGATGAAAAAAAACTGTCTGTGGAGTATGAGGATACAGAGAAGGCATATGAATATCTTCCGTATGGGAGCAAGATCAGAAATGAGCAGGAAGTATGGGGGGATACCTATGTGAAAGGAACCGGGAAAACGACGTATACGACTTCTTTTTGCGAACTATCAGAGGCTGACTGGCAGGAACGCACCGGAAAAAAGTGTGAGGAGATTCTTAGAAAAACGTCAGAGTATGATTTGTTTGTCAGCAAACAGTATCTTAAGATCGATGCAGAACAAAAGAAAAAACTGCAGCAGATCCCACTGGAGGGTGAAACTCTCTTTGAAATTTCAGCATCGATGGAGCAATGGCTGGGTGCGCATACAAGTTATAGTCTGTCACCGGGAAAGGTTCCGTGGGGAAAAGAATATGTAGAATATTTTCTGTTTGAGAACAAAAAAGGATATTGTGTGCATTATGCGACGGCGGCAACATTGCTCTTCCGCAGTCATGATATTCCGGCGCGATTTGTTTCCGGATACCTGATTGGTAAGGAGCAGTGGAAAACTTCCGATGATGGAACTTATCAGGTGACTGTAACCGGGGCAGATGCCCATGCATGGACAGAAATTTACACGGGTGACGGAATCTGGATCCCAGTGGAACTGACACCAACTTACGGAAGAGACGATACATCAAAAGCGCACGGGACAGATTTGGCAAATGTTTCCCCGGAAGTATCTGGTGAGGATTCGCAGAGAGTCAGTTCTGACAGCCAGATGGCAGAATCCAATATTCCAAAAGAACATGAGACCGGGACAAAAGAAGCGAATGATAAAAATGTGGAAAATCAGCAGCAAGGTACAGAAAAAAATGCTGCAACAAATGCGGATGCAGAAAAAGAAGACAATGGAACGAAGAGTAATTTGTTGGTAAAACGAATAAAACAGCTTCTGTTGTTTATACTGATGAGTATCATAAGTTTTGGCGCATGGCGCTTTTATAAGGTGCAGCAACGCCAGGGAATATTTGCAAAGAACAGAAATGAGAAAGCACAGAAAATCTTTTCCAGTCTCTATGAAGTACTCCGGTTTGCCGGGATGGCAGAGAATGACTGCCTCGGGGATGAATTCGGGCAGGAGGCGAAAAAAGTCTGTGATAAAATGGAAGTGCAGATAAAAGCGGCACAGCAGACAGCGCTTAAAGCGTGGTATAGCGGGGACATCATTTCTGCTAAAGAAGAAAGAGAACTCTGCAGAACATATCGGAACGTGTGCAGACTGATTGTGGAAAAATTGACTTTCTGGGAAAAGATTTTGTTTTATTTTACAAAATGCTTTTTGTAAAAGATACTTTTGTAAAAACAAAATGAAAACTGAAAAAAATCTAAGTAAGAAGCAGTTGAAATCTTGAAAGACATCATGTATAATGTACCTAGAACAAAAGAGAAATACCTGGGATGTTCGACAATTCTGTTATTTTGAACCTACAATACTTTAAACGGGATTCTTATATCTCTGTAATATGT
>ERZ791934.126-NODE-126-length-99834-cov-4.041772_pt1 | contig 99834 bp, 84 predicted proteins | sample MGYA00510125_ERZ791934 | MGnify/ENA primary metagenome ERZ791934 (study PRJEB30046, sample SAMN00993240) | human gut metagenome | study: EMG produced TPA metagenomics assembly of the A metagenome-wide association study of gut microbiota in type 2... | reverse complement strand
TCGTCGTCTTGTCACCAGGGTTGCTGGTTACGTTGTCATCCGGTGTCGGCGTTGGTGTCGGCGTTGGGGTATTTGCGTTTGTCACAGTGAATGTCTCCTCATTACTTGCAACAACTGTATCTGGATCCTCAGCCTTTACAATTTGATATTTAATTGTGTAGGTCCCTGCTTCTTTGAATGCTACTCTAAATCTGCTTGTTGCATTTACCAATGGGAACCCATCACTCGATCCGAAATTGCCTTCCAGCTTGTTCCATGTACCACTTGTTGACTCATAATACTCACATGATGCTAATTTATCCATTGCATCCTTACCGTCTTTTGTCAATGTTGCATTTCCAACAACCATTACTGTATCAGCAAGTGGTAAATTTGTAATTGTGCTTATTTCAAATTCGCCTTTTTCATTGACTACGAAATTAGGTAATTTAATGTTAATGGAGTTAGTTATTTTCTCAACATCAAATGTGTTGTCATCCTTCTTCACACTTACAAAGCCTGGAAGAAGAAATTCTTTAGGATCAGAGGAAAAATTGCCGCCATCTATTGTAACGTAATCTTTTGCATTAGTCCACACAGATGCTTTTCCACCCTGCCAAGTATATGCAAGTACTGCTTCATTCTTCGTAGACTTTATGGTCCCTCCACTTATCTTAATAGATGGTACTCCACTATATCCTGGGCGATTGACAACTGAGATACCTGATCCATCTGACACTGCTCCATCACCAGTTTTTCCTTCTCTTTCATCCTCACCCGTTCCAATGATAGAGCCTCCATTCATGTTGACTACAGACAAATTGCCTGAGCACATTTGCAGTCCTGTAGATCCCTGAATGATTCCACCAGAAACATTTATAGTGCCTTTTTGTGGATGATAAATGCCACAAGCCGCGGGGTCATTACTTATAACCGCTCCACCTTTAATAGAAATTTCCGTGTCATTTTCATTTAATCCATTTCCTGCAAGGCCGTACCACTCTCCTTTAAGTGTTCCAGCTTCCAGTATAAATTTTGAGTTTTTGAATGTTCCAATAGCGCACTGGTACCCAAAAATTTCACCTGCCTTATTCTCACTGCTATCAGTAACAGTAAGACTGCAACTTTCTAACCGAATTGGGCATGCTGTCTTTGAGATATTATCTCCAATTAAACTTTGACTAATCTTAAATCCATTTAAATCAAGCGTATAAGTTCCGCTGTTAATCAGAACTCTGTCTTCTTCGGTCTCAATAGTAACATCAGCCAACAGTTTCACTGTTTTACCACTATTTTCCACGGCAAATGCATCCTTTAGGTTAGTGTACATATTACCATCTACCTGTGCAACATTTGTTGAATTCTCTGTAGGTGTTGGCCCCACATTATCACCTTCTGTTGCAAAAGCCATCATCGGCATGTAACACATGACCATGATCAATGACATCAACACGACAGCGGTTTTTTTCATTTTTGTTTTCATCCCCTCATTCCTTTCTTATTATTATAAAAGTTTTGAATTCTGTATGCCGAAATGGACATACAAAATGAATGGAGATGCTGATTTTCCTTAGCGATAGAAGGCTAGCTGGAGGACAGCTTGTCCGCGTTCCTATCATAATTTTCAGTCATCTCTTCTTTTCATTATAGTCGCTTTATCGACTATAGTCAAGAAGCCGAATTCAAAATATACTTTTCTGTAGAAGGAAAAGACTGGAGGACGCATGATTACTTACAAGCCATTTTGGGAGACACTTAAGAAAAAAAGTATCAGTACATACGCTCTTATTAATAAGCACGGGGTCAGCAGTTCTACGATTAACCGCCTGCGTCACGATGAACCACTGAGCACTATGACAATCAATGATTTGTGCACCTTTCTGCACTGTGGTGTCAACGACATCCTTCAGTATATTCCTGATGCAGAAGCCGAAGAAGGACATTCTGCCTGACCTGCAAAGGCTTTGCTGCAAACTACAATTTGTTTCCTCTTATCGTATTCAAAATATAAAGGAGGCGCCTCATGATGAATTCATTATGAGGCGCCTCCTATTCCACAGCTTCGTTTTAAAAGACCGGCAAATAAATTTGCCGGTCTTTATTTCTATCCTTTATTTCGCTGTTCTATAAGCCTTTGGCGACCACTTCGTATAGATTTTCTTACCATCTATGGTTCTGTAGCCTCTGACTTTATAGTAATATCTAACTCCTTTTTTCAAGGACTTCGTGTTCTTGTAAGTCTGGGACTTCGTGGTTCTCATCAGCTTATATCCGCTGTTCTTTTTGATTGAACGCCATACCTGATAGCCGTCCACTTTGTAACCAGAGCGGGACTTCTTCCACGTCAAAGTGACGGAGCCCTTCCTCGCTTTGGTTTTCAGGCTTATCACTTTGGTTTTCTGCACGCCTGCCTTGGCGATTGCACCCCAATAAGGAATGCTGTCAAAGCGATCTGTGGTGTAGATAAGCCAGCCGTCTTTCATCTCGTTAGTAAAAGCTGCGATTTTGCCGCTGGCATATACGTATTCAGCAGACGATTCAGTCTGCGTCCTTACGCTGACCTTCGCCGTTCCGCCATTAAAATAGTTTATGTCTGCCTTGCCGCTTGTCATTTTAATCTGCACGGTAAATGCTTCACCGTCTTTATCAGTAACTTTTACACCCCATGTTCCGTCGAAATCTCTTTTTGCGGTGAGAAGGAGCGTCTCGCCTTTTGCCTGTGCTTTTATGGCTTTGATCGCTTTTCTATCAAAGGTGATGATAAAGTCGCCGATTTGGTAGGTGAGCTTGCTTGTGCCTGTTTTGATCATAGCGCCTGGCACCTTGACCGGCAGTGAAACCTCCACAGCGTCCGCCTTTGATACAGTACTCTTTGGCTGCGTCTCGATAATCACTTCTTTTGCCTGTTCTTTCTCTATGGCTGCAATCAGCCGATCCGCATCACTGTCACTGACGGTGACAGACTCTACGCCGTCTTTGATAGCACTGTCCTGCTTTAATGTCGTTTTCTCCCCACTGCTGGTTACAGGATTCTTCTCCCCCGGCGTATACGGAGGCACAGAAGTACCCTTTGGTTCGTAGGCGATCGCATAGGTGGAGAACTTATCTGTTTCAAAGGTCAGCGTATGAGCAGATTGATCGTGTGCTGGCACAATGACTTCTGAACTGCCGTTATGCACTCTGATGATCTTGTAATTGCTGCCGTCTCTCATATTTTCTGGGATTGCCACGGTAATGGTAATTGGCTTAACTGCATTGGTCACTGCTTGTGTTACCGGATTGCCAGTAGCTTTGGATATCGTCTTCTCCAAAATAATATCCAGATAGACGCCGATTCTTTGGTTTGCGGTAACTTTTGAATCCACCAGATCCTTGTCAGCCGGATTTGGTTTTTCTTCAACTGACAGAGTTACATCGATTTGAGTAATCTCGTTATTATTGCGCTCTTCATCGGTTACCGCACCGTTAATCAAGTTTTCTTCCGGCGCTGTTACTGCAGGTGCGCCTGGTTTGCTTTCAACCGTTGCATTTGCATTCATACCGCCGACGCCGGGTACTGCAGTCCCGCTATCGAAAGAGCCTCCGTCAATGGCCGTGCCGCCAGTTCCCGGTTTCCCGCTGCCGCCGTCAGAGATGTTGCCACCGTTGCCGCCGATAATGGTCCCATTGCCGTCAATTGATCCACTTTCTGTTTTCGCACCCGTACCGCCATTGCCGCCGTCTTTGCCGCCTGCACCATTTCCGCCGTTACCTCCAGTGACAGTACCATTCACTATTGTACTTCCGCTGGCAGTTGATGTACCAATGCCGCCGTTGCCTCCTGCTGTATTATTGTTTCCCTTGCCGCCTGCGCCGCCACTGACAATGCTACTGGTCCCTACGGTAATTTTTCCGCTATCCGTTTTTGCACCTGTTCCGCCAGTGCCGCCTGTTGTTCCATTGCCGCCGACAACTTTTCCGCCATTTTCTACGGTGATCGTTCCATTTTCGGTTTGAACTCCAGCTCCGCCAATTGCGCCGTTTCCTCCTATAGAGGTGCCGCCGCTAATGGTAGCCTTGCCGTCTCCGCTCATCGCAGCACCACTTCCACCGGTACCGGTTCCCGCACCATTTCCGCCGCTAAGAGTCGTTCCGTCCGTTACAATCACGCTGCCGCTTCCGCTGACTGCGTTGCCGCCTGCGCCATTGCCCGTTCCGTTTCCGCCTGTAATGCTGCCACCGCCAGAAATCGTTACTTTCGTTTCATGGTCCACGACAATGGCGTCTTTTCCGTTTCCACTGTCAGGCTTTACGGTGATATTATTATCATTTAAATCTATGACAACGTCTTTTTCTCCCGTTACATCTTTGTTGATGGCAACGGTATTTTCAAGCTGAATATCCTTGTTGATGACTATTTTGTGATTCTCCTCATCGAAAGTCACATTGCCTTGGCCGAATAGCTTATCCAGTTTTTCCTGCGTTGTTTCACCTGCAGGTGGAATATCACCATCCAGTCCGCCGGAGATTTCGCCCTTCTCATTAATGGTAATCGTCTTTGTCACCGCAGAGGATGCAGCACCGCTGGAATTGACAACCCAAAAGTGCAGATCGTGACTGCCCGCCTTCAGATTAGAGATATCCAGGATTTCAGTGATAGAATCGGTGTCTTTGCCAGGTATAAAATCGCCTAGTTTGATGCCCTCACCGCCGTCGATGTCATAAAACAGGCTTGCCGTCACTCCATCGACATGAGCGACTTTTGCACTGACATTGATACTGAGAGCCTGCTGCTCCGTTGCCAGGGTCAGACTGATCGGAGATGTATCACCGCCTGTCTCCCATTCTGGCGGATCCGACTTTTCTCCTACGCCTAAAATAACGGAATAGGTTTTGCTCTCGCCTGCTTTTAGATTGATATTCTGCCAGGAGAAAGCCATGCCGCTGTCTGTTCCAGAGAGTTTGGTGAAAATATCACCGTCTTTGCTGTAAGTGCCGCTGCTGCTCTTATTTTCTTCAGCCAGCTGATTAAAACAGTTCTTATTTCTGTCAGAATAGTTGCCAAACCAGTAGGTATTCACCGGGGTAACGCCTCCTGCGCCGGCAAAGTACAGATTGAACTGCGCGTTATACGTAGAATTACTTGTGTTATCCTCCACCATTTTCAGACCGATGACCTGTCCATCGGCAGCCTGTATCGCCTCTACGGCAGCTCTGTCATTATCGCCGATTTTCACGTCAGCATGAACGGCAAGCTTGCCGTCTGTAATCGCTCCCCTGTTTGCGGTTACAGTATAGGAAAGCTGCACATAACGACCATCGTTGATAAAGGAAGCCTTTGCGGTAATATTGTCATCTGTCATGTTCTCACTTTGGATTTCATAACCATTGTCGCTATAGGTCGTCTGGATCCAATTGCCATTGTAAAAGCCCTCTACATCTATGATATTTGAGCTGTTTTTAAACGCCATGATACCATTTGCATCTGCAGTATACCCCGCAGGAGGCAAAACCTTGACTCTGCATCCATCCACGTCATTGCTGCTCACACCGCTGCCAGAGGCAGTCCCTGCCACTGCACCGATATTCTTGTAACCGGTGACGCTGCCGCTGACAGTGCAGCCTGTGATCTCCGCATAAGATACAGAGCCTGCGATGGCGCCAACTCTGTGATTCCCAGTGATGTTCACATCTGTAAGTTTCAAATTCCTGACGAAAGCGCTGCTGCCGCTGATGTCGCCGAACAAGCCCTGATAATCCGACGTTGGTTTATCGATGTAAAGGCCGGAGATGGTTTGATGATTTCCGTCCAGTTTGCCTCCAAACGAATTGCTGGAATTGCCTATCGGTGTCCAACTCCCATTATTGCTGCTGCAAATCGAGGAAAGATCTATATTCGCTGTGAACTTGTAATACTTGCTGTTATACTCTATGTTCCCTGCATTTACCAGATCAGCAAGGGTCTTTAGCTGCGCTGCCGTACTGAGCTGATATGGATCTTGGGCAGTTCCCGTGCCTCCTGCAAAATCCACAGTATATAGGGGCTTAAAAGTGATGTCTGTCCTTATGTCATCATAGTTCTTCCATATGGCATTGCTCCACGTTATGCCGCTGTCCCTGGAGTAAAGCCAGCCTATGGCAATAAAGCCAGGCTTTGCCGGCACGTCAGGCAAAATGATACCAGCGCCGTATTCTGCCCCAGTCGGGTAGGCATCTCCCGAAAGGTTCTGTCCGTTGTCGTCCTGCCAGGAGATCTTTTTATCAATTCCTTTTATGACCAGATTATGTAAGTTGTGGTCAGTGCCTTTTTGCAGTTCATAATTAGTATTTTTTAACGTAAACCTGTCCTTATTAGAATCGTTCACGCCATAGACCGCTATGCTGCCTGAGGAATAATTGCCGCAATTCAGCGTTAACTTGTCGCCAGTGTAATAACTCTGCGTTTCATTGCCATCATTGGCAAACAACTTGCCAGAAGACATGTAGATTGAAGCGTAGCTGCTTCCACTTGTAATGATCGGCAAACCGCTGAGGTAAATTTCACCGCTGTAATTCACAATGCCATTGTCATACATAGAGATCATCGTTCCGCCAGAGATCTTAGTCGTGCCATAGTTCTTAATGCTCGCATAAGATCCCCCTGCCACCTTACCGCCGGAGCCGCAGTCACAGAGGTTTAAAGTTCCGCCGGACTCAACCTCTATGGCCCCGCTTGAAGAATTTGACAAGGTGTTCCCGTTAAGGCAGAGGTTGAGTGTTTTGCCGTTTTTCACTATGACACTGCTTGTGAGAGTGACCTGACGGTCAAGGTAAATATTCCCTTCAAGGGCCCCGCCAGAAAAACTCTGATCTATGGCCGTATAAGCAATGCCGTCATGGGTATGACTGCCCGGCGCGCCGCCGGTCGTCACATTCTCTATGACAACACTGGCCGCATTACTGCCATTCTGCGCAATGGTAATGTCAGTTTTTTCGCCGTCCAAATAGACATCATAGATTCCGCCTGTCGTGGTAACGGTGCCGGAATAGACGCCTTCGCCCTGATGGTTCAGCGGTATTATGTCTGTCTCCTTCGACGATTCCTGGATTTCTACCGTCTTGTCCGAGACAGGCTGCCCATCCTTGTCCTTCAGAGTAACAGAAACCGACCCCGGCGCGCCGCCCAGCCCCGGCTCAAAGCCCTGCAAATAGGGGTAACCGCCGTTTTTAGCAGGGTCAATGGTCCAGGTGCTGTTAAAATCCCAGCCGCTGTAGGTCTTTTGCTGTTTCAATTCTTCGGAAGTTTTACCAAGATCAATTCGCCCGCTGCCTTCCGAAAAATTAGGGGAAAGGGTCTTGTCAAAATAGGTGCTGACAAACTGGCCGTTGTTTACTGCTCCTCCATCACTCCAGCCGGCAATGGGACGCACCTCTCCAATACAGGCGGAATAGCAGTTGGTAATTTCAATGCTGGTCGATTCATTCCAGCCAGAAATCCCCGCAATATCTTTTGTAGTCCCAGTCTTTGTCAGGGAAACTCTGGCATAACAATCGGTCACTGAGGTAGGATAGCTCGCACTATGGGTTGAGCCGAGAATTCCGCTGACGGCGCTTTTTCCCTTGACTTCCCCGGAAACATAGCATCCATTTATGCTGCCGCCCTGGGCATTGCCTGCCATAATAGCCACATCGTTGTCAGTGGAAATTACCTTTGCATCCTCTATACCCAAGTCTTGGATGACAGCAGAGGTACCGATTCTGCCAAAGAGTCCCGCATAGCGAGTACTGGCGTTGACGTTCAAATGATAGATAACGTGACTGTTGCCGTCAAAGGTTCCCATAAACTGATTGTCTTTATTACCTATCGGTGTCCAGCCTCCCGAAAGGTTTATATTAGCAGTCAGCTTAAAGGTACAGCCTTCGGTACTACGCCCGTCATTTACCAAGGTTGCCAGCCGTGTCAGCTGCTCCTGGCTGGCAATGGTATAGACGGTGCCGGAGGTAAAACTGGTTACGCTGCTATTCAATGGAGTTTCTTCGCTAGACGCTGCAAACCCTGTCGATGGAATCAGCGTGACCATCATGCACAGGGACAGGGTCATTACCAGCAGTCTCTGTGCTGCCCTCCCCCTCTCTGTCCGCCAAAGACACTTTGCTTTCGCGCTGATATTTTTCTTTAACTTATCCATTACTTCTTCTCCCTGCTTTCTTAATTTAAGATGACGCTCAACCTACTTGAACTTTAACTGTGTAGTGGGCATTTCATTTTAGGAAATCGGTTTTCACTTTATTTTACTACATAAAAAAACCGACTCACGCAAATCGTGAAATCGGTAATTTATTTAGGGAAATTTGTATAACTTTTTTCATGTTTAGTCAAAACAACAAAACGGCAGGAATACCTGCCGCTGTCATTGTTAAGGATTAATAGTCCAAATCTTCTTCTGCCCAATCATCAGTTGACCATTCTTCGTCCGGCCAGTCTTCATTGACAAAGATTTTCTTCATGATTCGATCCATGCCGATGACAAGTGTGGTTCCTGCCACAAAGCCGACGCCCAAAATAGCAAGAGCAGCTTTTGCCGCTGTTGAAGGCCCCTGATTTCTGCCCTTATCCGCCTTGTTCGGCTGTAATTTATTGTCTTTACATTTTCCCATTTCCTCTTCCTCCTTTGTGATCGCAAAACGTTTTATTTATATGACCTGGTATTGATATACTCTACAATTAAATTTGCTGCCTGCTCTTCAGATATGTAGCTGCTGTTAATCGCCAGGTTATAATTTGAAAAGTGACCCCATTTCTGGCAGGTATGATAGTTGTAGTAGTTTGCTCTCGCCTTGTCATAGGTCATTACCGTTTCTTTTGCCTTTTCCTCTGGAATGCCATACGTGTCTATACAGCGTTTGATTCGGTCTGCAAGCTCTGCATAGATAAAAATGTTGGTTACGCCTGGCATATCCTTGAGAATATAATCTGCACACCTGCCGACGATAACGCCTTCTCCTGTATCTCCAATCTGATTGATGACATCAAACTGGGTGATGAACAGTTTTTCGTTCACCGAGACAGGCTCGCTCATCATGCCTTCACCGAAATTCATGGCAGAAGACAAACTATAGGAAAAACTGCTCTTTGCCCTAAGCTCCGCCGTCTCCACGATCTCTCTGGACAACCCGCTCTTTTCTACGGCCATATCGATTATTTCTTTATCATAAAATGGAACACCCAGCTTTTCGGCAATGAGGCGTCCGACGATCCTTCCGCCGCTGCCATATTCTCTGCTTATTGTAACTAGCTTTTTCATAAAAACACCCTTTCTATTATTTTCTCTGTCCTTCCCCTTGTGCTTATTATATATCAAAATGCGCCTAAAGTGAATGGAAATTATGTTAAAATATTTTAGTATTCAAAAATAAAAATGGTCTATAGAGAAATCTAATAGATAAATAAGTTTCACAAAGGAGGCGCGTATGACAAAAGAACAATTTGCACTTCACACTGAAGAGATCAAATACAAGCTATACCGGACAGCGCTCTTATACTTGGGAAACGAGGCCCTTGCCCTCGATGCTGTGGATGAATCTATCTATAAAGCACTTTGTTCGCTGAAGAAGCTGCGGCAGCCAGAATACTTCGACACCTGGATCATCAGAATATTAATCAACGAATGTTATAAAGAGTTGAAACGACAAAAACGCCGCGGCAGATTTGATGAGTTTCCGGAGACAGCAGAAGAAGCTTTTGACCGGTTGCCACTGAAAGAAGCCATCGCAAAGCTGCCGAAGGACTTGAAGGAAGTCATTATTTTAAGATATTTTTCAGGCTATACCTTGGTGGAGGCTGCGGAAATCCTGCAGATTCCTCAGGGAACCGCGGCCAGCCGGCAGCGCCGCGCTTTGTCGCTGCTCAGATTAGAATTAGAAGAGGAGGTGTCAAAATGAATCGCAGAGAAGAATACGCCAAACTGCTGCAAGAGCTGGGTCAGCCGGTTCCAGCCTTAGACGGCGCCTTGCAGAAAGCGCAGGCAAAACGAAAAAGAAGAAACTGGTTCGCAAAGCCATTGACCAGTTTTGCCGTCATATGTCTGACCTTCGTGCTGGCAGTCAACCTCTGCGCGCCAATTGCAGACGCCTGCTCCAAGATTCCTATCCTGAAAGAATTGGCACAGGCTGTGACCTTCTCCAATTCTCTCTCAGAGGCAGTGGATAACGAATACGTACAGCCGGTGGATTTGAGAAAGAGCAAAAACGGCGTCTCAGTCTCCGTGGAATACTTGATCGTCGACCAGAAGCAGGTCAATATCTTCTTTCGGGTCAATTCAGAAAAATACAGCCATCTCGCCATAGATCCCAAGATCAAAAACGCAGACGGCGGCTTCCTCTCCTGCTCCTATTCCCTCAACGATTGGGATGTAGAGAATGGAAGCCTACAGAGCCTCACTGTGGATTTTACAGACCGGGATGTGCCGGACTCTATGGAGATGATATTAAAGCTGTACGACGAGGATGCGCAAAGAGACACACCTGTAGAAGATTCCGAGTTTCCGGATGCGACTTATGACCAGCCTCCATATATAGCCGTCTTTCAGTTTCAGCTACACTTTGATCCTGTATTCACCGCTACAGGAAAGAAGATCCCTGTCGATAAAACCGTGATTCTGGACGGTCAGAAGGTCACTTTTACCGATATCGAAATCTACCCGACGCACATGCGCATCGACATCAAAACCGATACGTCCAATACTGCCTGGCTGGCGAGTCTGGATTTCTACATTCTGGCTGACGGCGGCAAAAAGTTCAAACCCACCGCTAACGGGATAACAGCTTCGGGAAGCACGGAGTCCATGGAGATGAATTCCTATTACTGCGACAGCGCCTATTTTCAGAAGGCAGAAAAGCTTTCCATCGTCGTCACCGGCGCCCGCTGGCTCAAAAAAGACCACTACAGATATCACGTAGACCTACGAACCGGCAAGTCGGAGACGCTGCCCTACGGAATCAAACTCCTCTCAACCAAGCAGAAGGAAAACCGCTGGAAAATCAGGTTTGACAACACCGCAATGCCCGCAGAGCTGTGGATCAGTCATATCTGTGACAGCAACGGGAAGATATACGATATCAACATGCGGGATTCCCTGGGCAGCATCTACTTCGAAGATTATCCCGAAGAGGAAGCCTGGATCGTGCCTTATTATAACAGGGATTGGAAGCCCGATTCGCCAGTAAAGGTGGAAATAAAACAGTAACAAAAACACGAAAATAGCCATTGACTTCCCCTTATGACTGTACTAGAATAGAGTTAGCTTGAACAACGCAGAGCAAAAGTTCAATGCATAACATCACCAAAAAACACGGAGGTGCGACTCCGTGTTTTTTATTTGGCTGACTGCTGCTATTTCTTCCTGTCCAGCCATTTGGCTATGTAGTATGCAATTACACTGCCCATGACAGAAATACTCAATGCAGAGCAAAAATCCAGCATTGCTATCACCTCCTTCCAGCAAACTTACTGAAGGTTCAGCAGTGTCATTATCATATCATACATTTTATGTAAATTAAAGCAATTATTGTAATATTATTCACAAAAAAACAGGAGCAGCTCCCCCTGGGGCATTGCTCCTGTTTCATCTATATCAACCTAATCTTACACTGCTTCTTCTGCCTCTTCAAACTGTGAATTGTACAGATCTGCGTAGAATCCGTTCTGCGCCAGTAATTCTTCGTGATTACCCTGTTCGATAATGTCGCCGTCCTTCATGACCAGAATCAAATCCGCATTGCGAATCGTTGACAATCTATGGGCGATGATAAAGCTGGTTCTGCCTTCCATCAGATTATCCATGGCCTTCTGGATTCGCTCTTCTGTACGAGTATCTACCGAAGAAGTCGCTTCATCGAGAATCAGCACCCTGTTATCCGCCAGGATTGCTCTGGCGATGGTCAGCAGCTGCTTCTGTCCCTGTGACACGTTGGACGCATCTTCGTTGAGTTCCATGCCGTAACCTCCTGGCAGCGTCCTGATAAAGTGATCTGCATAAGCAGCATCTGCCGCTTTCATCACTTCTTCATCGGTAGCATCCAGTCTGCCGTAGCGGATGTTCTCCATGATGCTGCCCTTAAACAGCCAGGTATCCTGCAGTACCATGCCAAAATAATCCCGCAGCTCCTGCCGGTTGAAATCTCGTATATCGTGGCCGTCAAGCGTAATGCTGCCGCTCTGTACGTCATAAAAACGCATCAGCAGTTTTACAATGGTGGTTTTGCCCGCGCCAGTCGGCCCTACAATAGCGATTTTCTGTCCCGGCTTTACATCAGCGCTGAAATCTTTGATGATGACTTGTTCCGGATCATAGCCGAACCGAACGTGATCGAATTTGACAGCGCCCTGTGGATTTTCCAGCTTCACCGCATTGGCTACGGTCTGATCCTCCTCCTCTTCGTTGAGGAACTCGAACACACGCTCAGAGGCCGCAGTCATAGACTGCACCTGATTGATGACCTGTGCAATCTGCTGAATCGGCTGTGTAAAGTTCTTTACATACTGGATGAACGCCTGGATATCTCCGATACCGATGGTTCCCTTGATGGCGAGGATTCCGCCGGAGATTGCAACTCCTGCATATCCCAGATTGCCGACAAACATCATAATCGGCTGCATCATGCCGGACAAGAACTGTGATTTCCAAGCCGAGTTGTAAAGGGTCTTGTTAGTATCATTAAACGTATCGATAGTCTCGTCTTCCTTGTTAAAGGCTTTGATAACCAGATGGCCGGCATAGATTTCTTCCACTTGGCCGTTGATAACGCCCAAGTATTTTTGCTGTGAGCGGAAATGTTTCTGCGAAAATTTCACGACGATGGACATCAAGACGGCCGATATCGGAAGTATGACGAATGCAATCAGCGTCATCAGCGGCGATATGGTCAGCATCATCACGATGACACCGATAATGGTCGCTGTAGAAGTGATAATCTGCGTCACACTCTGGTTCAGTCCCTGCCCAAGGGTATCCACATCGTTGGTAATCCTGGAAAGTACTTCACCATAAGTTCTGCTCTCAAAATACTTCATCGGCATGCGGTTGATCTTCTCGGATATTTCCTTGCGCATGCGATAACAGATTTTCTGCGTCACGCCGGTCATAATCCAGCCCTGAACGAAGGTAAATGCGGCGCTGGCCAAATAAAGCGCCAGTGTAAATAGGAGTATCTGTGCAATTTTGTCAAAATCAATGCCGCCGGTTCCTCCGATCTTTCTCATCAGACCTTCGGCCAGTTCTGTGGTCGCATGACCCATGACCTTCGGCCCCATAACGTTAAACACGGTGGAAGCCGCTGCAAAGATGACCACGACCAAAATCGCAAACTTATATTTGCCAATGTAAGCCAGGAGCTTTTTGAAAGAACCCCGGAAGTCCTTCGCTTTTTCACCAGGCATCATACCTGCGCCCGGACCTCCCATAGGGCCTCTCGGACGCCTTTTCGGCATTTTAAACTCGTGTTCTCTTTCATTACTCATACTAGCTCACCCCCTCTTCTATCCCAAGTTCCTTAGCAGAAAGCTGTGATTTTGCAATCTGCTGATATACCTCACAATTTGCCAGAAGCTCTACATGGGTTCCCTTGCCGACGATCTCTCCATCATCTAATACCAATATTTGATCCGCATGAAGAATCGTACTGATTCTCTGTGCGACGATGACTTCAGTACAGTCTGATACTTTTGTTTCCAACGCTTTTCTCAATTTGGCGTCCGTCTTCATGTCCAGAGCTGAAAAGCTGTCGTCAAAGACAAAAAGCTTTGGTTCTTTTGCAATGGCTCTGCCGATGGCAAGTCTCTGCTTCTGGCCGCCAGATACGTTGCTTCCCCCCTGAGAAATATAGCTATCATATTTTTCATCTTTCTCTTCGATAAAGTCCTCCGCCTGGGCGATTTCAGCAGCGGTTCTGATTTGCTCATCCGTCGCATCCTTGTTGCCAAATCGCAAGTTGCTGGCAATGGTGCCCGAAAACAAGACACCTTTCTGTGGTACGAATCCAACTTCCTGACGAAGTTCTTTCATGGAGAGATTTCGAATGTCTTCTCCGTCTAAGGTGATGGTTCCCGTCGTCACATCGTAAAATCGAGGGATCAGGTTAACCAACGTGCTTTTTCCAGAACCAGTACTGCCGATGATAGCAGTCACTTTACCCGGTTCTGCCTTGAAGCTGATGTTGTGGAGCACATCTTCTTTTGCATTGGGATACTTAAAGCAGACATCGGTAAATTCCAAAACACCTTTTGGCTCTGTAATCTGTTTTGGCTCTGCTGGGTCCTCAATGGAGGAATGGGTTCTGATGACTTCATCGATACGATCAGCAGCAACGCCTGCTCGCGGCAGCATGATAGACATCATCGTCAGCATTAAGAACGCCATGACAATCTGCATGGAATATGTGATGAAGGCCGTCATTGCACCGACCTGTAAATCGCCCGTATCAATTCTGTGTGCAGATACCCACATGATGAGGATGACCAGACAGTTCATAATCATCATCATACCCGGCATCATAAAAGTCATCACTCGATTGGTAAACAATTGGGTTTTCTTCAAGTTCTGGTTCGCCACATCAAAGCGTTCCTCTTCTGTCTGCTCACGTCCAAAGGCGCGGATAACGGAAAGGCCCGTCAAAATTTCTCTTGAAACCAGGTTTAATGCGTCCACCAGCTTTTGCATCATCTTGAATTTCGGCATGGTGATGGACACCAGGGTTCCTACAAAGCCGATGATGACGAGAACAGCCAGGGCGATGATCCACTCCATATTGGCGCCTGTCTTTGCAACCTTATAGACGCCGCCCAGTCCGATAATCGGCGCATAGAGTACGATTCTCAGCATCATCGCCGTAACCATCTGAATCTGCTGTACGTCATTGGTGCTCCTTGTAATCAGCGATGCGGTGGAGAATTTATCCATTTCCGCATTGGAGAAACCGACTACATTGCGGAAGACCTTGCCTCTCACATCCCGTCCGACACCGGCGCCGACTCTGGCTGCCAGGAAAGACACCATCACTGCCGCCGCCAGCATCAAAAGCGCCATCATAAACATCTTCAGACCTTCAGACCAAAGGTAGTTCATCTGTATATCGTCTACATCTAGTCCTGCGGCTTCATTGCAGGATACGGCATATGCCACACCCATGGAGTGCAGGGTTTCTGCACCTGTGGAGGAAATTGTATCCTCCATGGACTTTCTGGACTCCTTCACCATAGAATCATCCATCTGCCCGCTTGCAATCATGTCTTCCATCAAGGGTCTCATGTCAACATAAGTAGCCATATTGCCCTCTTCATCTTCCGCCTTAAAACTGTCAATATCCGTATGCATCAGTTTCTCTATATCGCTGATGGACATATCGTCAATCTGCTCAGCCATAGGCGCGGTCTGAGGATCTTTCTCCATGGTTTCTTTGACCGTATTCTTAAAATCAGCTTCACTCATATGCCCCAGCTGATAGGTCAGCACAATCGATGTCAGCAGCTTGTCATCTATTTCATCCAGTTTCTTTTCGTCTGTAATATTCAGATGATAAACATCTCCATCTTTTGCATAAGCGCTCTGCCAGAGTTCTTTCTCGTCGTCATTCATGAAGATCTGCGCCTCCTTGAACTCCTTTGATGTAATCTTCTCCGGCGTGATGTGCTCTACGCCCCCGTTCTGAATTCCTACGTCTATAATGTCTGAAGTGTATTGCGGCAGCGCCAAGTCACAATATGCCTGCACCATCAACAGCAATACGATCAAAATTATAGTTTTCCAGTAGGGAATCAGATTTTTAAATATTCTCTTCATTCTCTGTCTCTCCCTTCTTGCCCTTATATCTGCGAAGTGCGACCTCCTTTTCAGCGGTATCGAGAAATTCTCTCAAAAAAGAGTTGAGTTTCTTCATATTCTCATCACCCATCCGCCCGAAGACCGCATCTGCAAAATCGTTCATGATTGCGTCTGTCTCACGAAGCACCGCATAGCCTTCATCTGTCACTTCCACATAGGTGTTGCGGCGGTCGTTCCTGTCAACAGATCTGATAATGTATCCCTTCTGTTCCAAAGAGCGAAGGCTTCTGGAAACTGCCGGCGCTGGTACGTTCTTGCACCTGACCACGGTGGATACCTTTACGCTCTTGCCCCTGCTGCGTTCACTGCAGTAATCGATCATCTTGAGAATGCCAAAATCCCCATGATTGATGTCCGGCAGCATTGTGGATATATTCAATTTCCTAAAGGAAGTCATGATATCAAAAAATTCCTTTTGTTCTTCTTTCACCTCGTTCTCCTTTCGAAAACAGTTTTATCTGTCAATTCATACAATTCGTTAATTTTTATCGCATTTAATTATTAACAACGTTAATTATTATCAGTATTGCACTATTTTAGCACCACGAAAGGTCAATGTCAATAGGGTGATTGTACTTTTTTGCAGAAAAAACACATCAAAGTCTTGACAAGTAAACTTGGCATGCTATCATGATATTGACAAGTAAACTTGGCAAAGGAGGAAGAACAATGAATAAGGAAGAAATTCTCTCGAGGAGCCGCAATGAGAAAAAAGACGAAGGGGTTGAATATGCAGAAAGCAGAGCCCGCCGTATTGGCGAACTGGGCATGTTCGCCGTCTATATTATCGTTATCGTATATAACATGTTCAAGGGATTGCAGAATGAAGTCGCCTTCATCCTCTTCTGGACATATTTTGGCTTTTCATGGCTTGGAAAATACCGCGTAACCCATAATACTCTGCAATTAGTTTCGGCAATCTTCGGCATCATGGCTGCAATTCTTTATTTTGCCGGTTATATCATTGCAACCTGGTGAGCTTATGGACGATAGATTAATACTGAAGAATCGCTTAAAAGAAGCGCGGGCAGAAAAACGGTTATCACAAAACCAGCTTGCCGAAATGATAGGTGTATCGCGAAATACGATCAGTTCCATCGAAACGGGTCAGTTTAATCCTACAGCTAAGTTAGCGTTGGTGCTCTGTATTGCCTTGGATAAAAAATTCGAAGAGTTATTTTACTTTTAATAAAGAAGTTTCTACATGCAGAAAACTGCCGCATGAACGGTCATATTTCGTTCATGCGGCAGCCTCTTTTTCATTACAGAAAGGACTTTTATTCTCCGCTGTAATAATCTTTTAAAATCGCCTTGTATAACATCTCTCTGTCAATGGGTTTGCTGATATGCGCGTTCATCCCTGCATCCAGCGACTTCTTTACATCCTCGTCAAAGGCGTTGGCCGTCATGGCGATGATCGTCACCTTCTTCGCATCACTGCGATGGAGTCTTCTGATTTCCCTCGCAGCGGTCAGGCCATCCATGACAGGCATTCTGATATCCATCAAGATGCAGTCATAGAAAAATTCTTCTGAACCTGCAAACCTCTCGAGACAAAGTTTTCCATCGGCGGCAGTGTCAACTCTGCAGCCCACATTCTCCAAAATCTTACACGCGATCTCACGGTTAATTTTATGGTCTTCACACAGCAAAATTCTTTTATCTTTTAACTGATTAAAATCAGCCTCTCTGTTATGAGAAGGTGGCACAGTCTCTGAAACTGTCTGTTCTGCAATTCGAAATGGGAGCGTTACGGAAATTCTGGTTCCCCTGCCCTTCTCGCTTTTGATGTCAATCGTGCCGTCCATCATGTCAACTAAGTTCTTGACGATGGACATGCCCAGGCCTGTGCCGCCTATCTTGTCAACAATATTGCCGTATTCCTGTTCAAAAGGGTCAAATATCTTTGACAGAAACGCTTCACTGATACCGATACCCGTATCTGTTACGAGAAACTCTGCTTCTAGCTCCGTTTCACTGCGCCTGCAGCCTTTTACAGACAATTCCACTTTACCGCCTGCCGGTGTAAATTTTACAGCGTTGGACAACAGATTGATCAAAATCTGTTTAATGCGAATCTTATCTCCGTATAGAACTTCATTCGCCATTTCAGTGCAGCAGATAAAATCCAGCTTCTTTGACTTGGCCATAATCCTAATCTGACTGTCCACTGCATCAATTACAGATTGCAGCAGCAGCGGTTCTGTCTGCAGACTCATTTTCTTCTCTTCGATTCTGCTCATGTCTAATGTATCGTTAATCAAGTTCAGCAGATACACGCTGGAGTTATTGATTTGCTCAAGGTTTTCCCTGATTTCCCCCTTGACATCGTCTTTCTCCAGAGTCAATGTGGTCAAGCCCATGATACCATTCATCGGCGTACGCATATCGTGGCTGACTCGCTGGAGAAATTCTGATTTCGCATTATTTGCTTCATGAAGCTGACGGTTGTTAGATTCTAAGAGTTTGGCGTAGGCCGCCCTCTGACGATTCTTATACGTCAAGAAAATTGCTAAGAAAATCAGCGTCATCAAAGCAAGGGAGACTGCTAATGCCGTAAAGGGATTGGTCCTAATCAATGCTGACAGTGAATACTGGTTCCGTTTGATGGAGTTAAAAATTTTATAATCCTCCACATCGCCCGCGTTCATCATCGAAATGCCTTTGTCAATTAAAGACCTCAAAAGAGGTGACTGTCCATCGGAGATGCCTATATAGATCGGGACACTTATCGTAATAGAAGACACTAGGTCCACGCCGTTTGCTGATTGGTAATTGACATCTGAGTGAATCTTCAAAGAATCGATAAAGGTGATATCTGCCTTCCCGCCCCTCACCATACTCAGGCAAGCTTCCTCATTGACTGCCGTCACAATGGTCCACTCAGGATAGTTGTTTTCTATAAAAGATCTCAATCCTTTAAAAGATTCAGGAATAACCACTTTTAGTTTATCCGTCGGATAGACGACGTTTCCCTGCCGCGTCACTGCTGTATTCATCTTGTCAGCATAGCTGTCAGATAAAGTTAATCGATACTTGCGCTCCAATGTATTATCACTGTAGATACCGGCAATCATATCGACTTTTCCCTCTTTTAAAAATGTCCAGGACTCCTGCCGATCGCTGGTCTCTACATATTCAAATTCTAGGCCTGTATTTTCTGCAACACTGTTCAGTACATCCAGGTCGACGCCCTTATACTTCTTTTCTTCCTTATCGTACCATTGGTAAGGATAGGTGTCCGGCGCGACAGCAACTTTGATCGGCTCACTGGCCGAGGCAAACTCCGCCTCTTCCCTTGTCAAGCCTTTGGCATGCTTGGAAAAATCTCCATAATATTTTTCCGTCAGATTAGAAACATAATACGGATTTTCTATATCCATTTTCTCTAAAGCGTGATTCAGCTGCTCCATCAAATTCTGATTTTCCTTTGAAGTTATGAAATAGGCCGGAACAGATTTGGTGCGAAGCAGCAGTTTCTGTCCCTCTTGGATAGACAGATTGCCGTTGACGATGGCATCGATTTTTTTATTTTTCAGCGCTGCCTGCAAATCGACCATGCGTTCAAAATAAACAGGCTCATAGGAAAATCCCTTCGCCTTCGCCGTTTCTTTAAATATCTTATTCAGATGGCTTTCGGTAATCATTCCGACTTTAATACCGTCGTAATTGTCAAAATCACCATAATATAAGTTCTGATTATCTTGCCTTGTCAGCAATGCGACAAAATCGATGCAGCACTGTGTATCGCTGAACAAAAATGATTCCGACCGCTCCTCGGTATATTCTGCAGGAAACAGCAGGTCAATCTTGCCTTGCTCCAGCCACTTCAAGCATTGTTTCCAGCTTCCTTCAACGTACTCGTATTGCCAGCCTGTATATTTGCTGATTGCAGAAAGATATTCTTCTCCATATCCGTGAACGTTGCCATTTTTGTCCATCATAAGAAATTGTTCGATATCTACACAGCCCACTTTGATTACCTTTTGTTTAGGCCCCTCCTCCGCAAAGACTGGGTAAACGCAGTATACGAAAGACACGCAAAAAACAACTAATACTACTGAAATAGCGATTAGTCTTCTCATTCTTAAAAATTGATTCATTACGAACACCACACTTCATTTATTCACTTTATTCTAACACGATACACCTCCTTTTACAAACGAAAAAGGGCTCTGCCCTATTTCTGGCAGAATCCAATTTTTAATTAAATAAAAAAATCAATACAACCTTTAGTAACACCCAACTCACATTCAAACATAGAAACGATAACAGTTAGCTTTCTCTCTATTTGTTTTGGTGTCCAGTTAAAAATACCTGGGTCTAAAAGAAAGCAAAAAACAGAAATAATCGTTTCACTTAATTCCAGTGGATAAGTACAATGAAATACTTTTTCTTCATTCCCTTGCTCTATAATCTGTGCAACGATTGGTGAAAGACTGGTTAGAATTTTAGCCAAAGATTTTTGGTGTATACCAGCATTCTGTGGTTTATGGAGATATGCATCTAAATCAGAAGATATGATAGAACTTCGGTAATGAATATATAAGTGTTTTAATTTTTCAATAGCATTTTCTCCACTAGACGAGGCAATATTTTGACAATCATCAATGATATTTTGATAAGTCCGTTCTACTAAAGCGTCAAAAACTTCTTCTTTAGACTTGAAATAATAGTACATTCCTCCCTTTGCTATTCCCGCTTTTTTTGCTATTTCACTGACAGAACAGCTTTCTCCCTTTTTTTCCGCTAGTAATTCCAGCATAGAATCTAATATTAAGTCCTTCTTTTCCATAAAATCACCACCTTTTGTGATCATTATAGCATAACTTAATGTACTTGAACAGCGGTCAAGTTTGTGTTATGATAATGTTGAACACCGGTCAAAAATATCAAAGGAGCGTAAAAATGGTAGAAGTAATAATCTTTATAGTGTTGTTAATCAGTATGTTTGTCCTCATGGTGACAGAGATTATTTGGGGAATTAGTTGGTCATTAAAGAAGCGAAAAAAAGTTTCATCTTCAAAAAATCAAGTACGATTGAAAAGGAACTCTATTCTGTTGATCGTTACAATTATATTAATGGGAGGTCTTATGCTATATAGTCAAATCACAGTAAGTACACCCAAAATCAAAGAAGAAAATGGAAAAGTAATGGAAAATAGTATCGCTAAATTAGAAAGTGTTGATTTAAACACCAGAAGCGAGTGGATCAGTATTCGTGGACAAAACAAAAAAAATCCAGTTCTTCTTTTTTTGGCAGGTGGTCCAGGTGGTTCGCAAATGGCGGCAGTTAGGCATGAACTTTCAGAATTGGAGAAGCATTTTGTAGTCGTAGTATGGGACCAGCCCGGTTCTGGTAAATCATATTCTGTCGGAAACGAAAACTTGACTGTGAATACCTATATTGAAGATGGATTAGCTTTAACAGAGTACCTTCGTAACCAATTTAAGCAAGAAAAGATATATCTTGTAGGCGAATCTTGGGGAAGTACGCTTGCAATATTTCTTGCGTCAAAATCACCAGACTATTATCATGCCATAATTGGAACAGGACAGATGGTTGATTTTATAGAAACAGAAAACTTAGACTATGACAAGGCGATTGAAATTGCCACAGAAAAAGGTGATAGAGATAAAATAAAAAAACTAAAAGAGAACGGTCGTCCTCCATATTATGGTTCTGATGTTACATGGAAAAGTGCTGAATATTTAAACTATTTATCTTCATATATGAGTAGCAATCCCAAAATTCAAAATAGGGGCTATAATACCTTTCGTGATATATTTTCATCTGAATATAGTATAATTGATAAAATTAATTATTTACGAGGTATTGTCACTACATTTAATCATGTATATCCGCAATTATATGATATTGATTTACGCACAGATTATTCAAAAATCAATGTACCGATTTATTTTTTTCTTGGCAGGCATGATATCAATGCACCTACTCCCTTAGTAGAAGATTATTTGAATGTTTTAGAAGCGCCTCATAAAGAAATTGTATGGTTTGAAAATTCTGGTCATAGCCCTTGGATAAATGAAAGCGATAGATTTATCAAGGAATTAATATCTACTTCAAAACAAAAGTATTCTTAACTGATTTTAATACTTTGAAGGTGTTATGAATATGGCTGCAGGTGGTTGAGTTTATGGGAAAATGCTATTGTTAAATTTGCAGAAAACGAGGATACTATCTTTCAACAAACAGTTGAATAGTGATCTGCTAGGCTCTCTAGTTCTCCAACTTTCATTAAGCAGTAAGTAAATGGATTTCAGATCGCCCCTTTTCAAGAACCTTTATCAGCGATAAAGGTGAAAACGAAATCTGACAGCAAAAGAATTTGACCTGTTGTATTTCCTCTTTTGCCAGACTATGGGCAATATTTACTGACTGTCTGGGGTGTCGGTTATAAATTCAATGAAAAAAAGCGTAGGTTAAGTATCACTAATAAGTGAATTACATATAATCTACGCTTTTTATATTTAATATGTCTTTTTAATCATTGCGTCATATCAAAGCTCTTTGGTAAGTGGTAAACTAAACTCTCAAAACCTATGTTATTACTTATAAGCTTAGTATTTAAGCAATCATCGGCATTTCTATTTTAAATTTTATAAGATATGTGATTTTATGACCATTTTTTACTGTATCACTGACAGAAATCGTCTTTGTCTTCTTATTCCATTTCGCAGTTTTCCCCGTCAGACTCTTGATCGTCCCTGCTGTTATATAGAAGGGCAATTCTCATACCGAATTTCCCAATAAAAAGGACTGATACCTCCTTAGAGTTATCAGTCCCCCTTAATTCTCTATTCAAATGCCTGATAGATCGCTTTGATTGCTTTCTCGAAATCCTTGTTCTCCACGCCGACAATGATGTTCATTTCGCTGGATCCCTGGTCAATCATTCTGATGTTGATATCCGCATCCGCAAGGGCCGTGAACAGCGTCGCCGATACGCCGCTTCTCCTGCTCATGCCGCATCCTACAGTGGCGATGAGTGCAATGTCCTCGAAGACTTCCATGTTGTCAGGACTGAGCTGCTTTTCAAAGGCTTCCAGCAGTTCATCCATCCTGCCATCCACGCTCTTCCTGGAGATGACGACGGAAACCGTGTCAATTCCGCTTGGCAGATGTTCAAAGTTGATATCAAAATCTTCCAGAATCGCGAGAATCCTTCTCACAAAACCGCGCTCAGAACTCATCATGTTCTTGTAGATTGCGATGACCAGGAAGTCCTTGCTTCCCGCAATGCCGGTAACGACATTGGTGCTGGTCTCATCGTGCTCTGCGGTGATAATGGTTCCCGGATCTTCCGGAAGGTTCGTATTTCTGATATTAATTGGAATGTTCGCGATTCTTGCTGGATAGATAGCGTCCTCGTGAAGTACCGATGCACCCATGTAAGAAAGCTCTCTCAGTTCCTTATAGGAAATCTTATGAATCGGTCTCGCATTCTTGACGATCCTCGGATCTGCCATCAGAAATCCGGAAACGTCTGTCCAGTTCTCATAGACATCTGCTCCCACTGCTCTGGCGACCAGCGAACCTGTAATATCTGATCCGCCTCGTGAGAAGGTTCTCACCTTTCCGTCCTCTTCATTAGTACCATAAAATCCCGGAAGAACTGCCCGTTCGTGTTTTGAAAGCTCGTCGCGGAGCGCTTCGTCCGTCTCTTCCAGCAACAGTCTGCCCTTGTTGTCAAACTTGATCAAACCTTCTGTATCAACAAAATCATAACCGAGAAACGCTGCAATCAGCACAGCATTCAGGTATTCTCCACGACTGGCAATATAGTCGGCAGAACACCCTTTTTTCAAGTTTTCTTTTATTCTATCAAAATGCTCTTGCAAGTCCACTTCAACACCCAGGTTCAGTTCCACAGCCATGAATCTGTCTGTCACTACCTGAAAAACCTGGTCATAAGGCAGATTGTGTTCCATATGGGTCTTACACAGATACAGAAGATCTGTAATCTTATTATCTCCGTCGAACCTTTTCCCCGGTGCAGATACCACTATGTACCTTCTTTCAGGATCGGCTTCGATGATCTGTTTCGTCTTTGTCAACTGAATTCCGTCAGCGACTGATGAGCCGCCAAACTTTGCTACTTTAATTCCCATGCAGAAATTTCCTCCTTATTTCGCAATATCATTTATTTTCGCGGCAACGCCGTTTTAATCATTACAATCATTTAGAACCATTATAACACGACGTTTCCTTTGAAGTTACAATCAAAAGTCGTGTTTCAATGATTCTTACCTTGCGGCAACGCCGTTTTAACCATTACAATCATTTAGAATCATTATATTACACAGAAGCATGTCTTGCAACGATTTTTGTTGACGAGTCACAAAAAAGCTAAGGAACAATTGGACTATTTGTCCAAAGATACGGAAGCAATAAATTTTTTCAACATTTATTTTCAGTAATTATTTTACACGTTATAATTTTTAGAAAGGAGGCAGGAACATTGATAAAAGAAAAACTCAAACGTAATGATAAAGACAGCGTATTTCGTGTTCTGTTCAATGATGAGGATAAATTAAGAGAACTTTATAATGCTTCAGAGGACACAGTATACGGAGAAGACATCCCGATATTTATCGAAACCTTAGAAAATGGAATTTTTGTAGACGCCGTCAAAGACCAGACCTTTCGTATCAACGATGAATTTGTAGTGCTAATCGAACATAAACGTTCGCTTCGCTCACTCCTCCAGTCGCGTTGTTCCTTTCGCTGTCCGTTTCGCCTGACCAGCTAAAGCTGGGGCGAAAAGTCAATCTACAATTTGTCTGAATATGCCTTATCGAATGTTGGGTTATACCGCCAAAACCTTTGAAAGAATGTATCGCGTTGTAAACTTTTTCAGTACGAAACAGCAAAAGCTCATCGTTCCTGAATTCTACGTTTTATTCAACGGAACTCCTGCTCTGCCCGATAAATCTGTTATCCGTCTGTCTGACAGCTACATCACTGCCCTGCCAGAAAACTCTGCAGAAATTGTCGTCAAAACACTGGATGTCGATTACAATAAAGACAAAGAAATACTGAAAAGATCCCCGACACTCCATGACTACAGCCGATTCATCCAAAAGGACAGTTTTAACACAGCATATCCGGAAACTTTGAAAAGATGGCTCAAACTGGCTGTGAAAGCCTAAACAATCAATTCGAAGCTAGTATAACTTAATCCACTCAAAAAGCCGGAGGATTTCTTTCCTCCGGCTCTTTTGCGCCAGATTTCTCTCTATTTCAAATTGTTGAATCGCTGATTACTTTTAGACTCTATCTCTTTCAGATTCAATCAATGTACCACGTTTGGTAAATTCAAAATCATATTCGTACCCATTCTTGTACGCTTCTGCCTCATAGACATATCTGCCGTCATCTCTGTCCAGTTTCACATAGATGATCGTCGCTCCTGGTACTCTTCTTTTGATTTTTGATATGATGGTGCTCTTGCTCACTGCCCCTGCTCTGGATGCAGAATATCTGGAACCCTCATAGTCGCGTTCGCTGTCTCTGACTTCACCTGTATAAGCGTTGATCTCGATCGAATACACATAGCTGCCTTTTACGGCCTTGCCCTTGTATACTCTCACGCCATCATCTTTGGTAAGACGCAGATACTTCACGCCGCTCAGAGATGGAAACTCATTTAAGAAGATCCGTTTCGCCTTGCTCCATGAGATCACCGATGAAGCTTTCGCTGATACCGTAGTCCCCTCTGTCACCTTAGGCACAGGTTTTGTATCTGCAAAAGCAAAAGATGTTGCCAGCAGAGATACGGCGATCGTAGTAACGATCAATACTTTTCCTAATCTGTTTTTTATCGCTTTCATTCTATATCCTCCTTTGAATATCGTGTGTGTTTTGTTTATGGCTTTAATATAAAGGAGAAAAATGAAAAGAAAATGAAAAAGAAAAATCTTTTTCATTTTCTCAGGTAAGTTTATTTCAGATAGGTTTTTAGTTCCTCTACTTTGTCCAGATGCTCCCATGGAAGATCGACGTCTGTTCTGCCGAAGTGTCCGTAAGCAGCAGTCTGTCTGTAAAGAGGTCTGCGGAGATCCAGGTCTCTGATGATGGCCGCAGGCCGCAGGTCAAAATGCCTGCTGATAATTTCTGCGATTTCCTCATCAGACAGTTTTCCAGTGCCAAAAGTGTCAACCATGATGGAAACCGGTTTTGCTACGCCGATGGCATAGGCCAACTGAATCTCGCACTTTGCAGCAAGACCCGCAGCAACCACATTCTTAGCAGCATGTCTGGCTGCATAGGTAGCGGAGCGGTCTACCTTTGTTGGATCTTTTCCGGAGAAAGCGCCGCCGCCGTGACGTGCATATCCGCCGTAGGTGTCTACGATGATCTTACGTCCAGTCAGACCGGAATCTCCATGGGGTCCGCCGATGACAAATCTGCCGGTTGGGTTTACAAAATACTTTGTCTCGTCGTCTAGTAGTTCAGCAGGAATAATCGGTTTGATGACGTGTTCTATCATGTCTGCCCTGATCTGTTCCTGTGTTGCTTCTGGGTCATGCTGTGTGGAAACGAGGACAGTGTCGACTCTTTTAACCTGATTTCCATCGTATTCCACGGTGACCTGCGTCTTTCCATCAGGTCTTAGATAGTTGAGATTGCCCTCTTTCCTAACCTTTGTCAGCTGAAGCGCCAGCTTATGTGCCAAGGCGATAGGCATCGGCATGTATTCCGGGGTCTCATCGCAGGCATAACCAAACATAATTCCCTGATCCCCGGCGCCAATGGTATCGATCTGATCGTCCAAAGTGCCTTCCTTATATTCAAGGGCTTTATCAACGCCCATGGCGATATCGCCGGATTGTTCATCAATGGCAGTCAATACTGCACAGGTGCTTCCATCAAAACCGTACTTGGCTCTGTCATAGCCGATATCTTTGATCACGCTCCTGACAATCTTCGGTATGTCTATGTAACAGTTTGTACTGATTTCTCCCATTACCATAGCGTAACCGGTAGTCGCCGTCGTTTCACAGGCTACCCTGCCGTATGGATCTTTTTCCATGATTGCATCTAAGATTGCGTCCGAAATCTGGTCGCACATTTTATCTGGATGTCCTTCTGTTACGGACTCAGATGTGAATAATTTTTTCATTGAAGTTTTCCTCCCTTTTTATTTGTCTGCACATCCCTAGCAAGAAAAAAGCCTTTTCTCTCGTCTTGAAAGAAAAGGCATGATATTATCGGTATCATTCCTCATCTTTCAGAATAAGATAATTCTGTAGGATTTAGCACCTTTTCTGTCAGTAAACTGACACCTAGGTTGCTGGGCATCTTCGGGCCTATTCCCTCAGCCGCTCTTGATAAGGATCGTCATCTTCTAAATTATACTCTGTTAAAAATCTTTGTCAATGGCATATTGTAATTTTGTAAAAATAGGATATACTCTTATGTAGTAATTCTTATATTGAGGTGTGATTTTGAACAAAGACAATTTTAAGGTAATACGTGGCGGTCTGTTAGACAGCGCCAACACAAGCAGAAAAACTTTCGTATCAGCATACGTGACAAACACCAGATTAATGGGCGTACTGGGTATGTACATCCACTTTAAACTGCCGGACAACAAAGCCCTTTTTGACTTACATCAATTTTTCTATTTTGATGCGGAGGAGTATGGTTTTGAAACCTATGACAGCGTACTTGGTCCAGACGATGGGCGGGTATCTGAAATTGAAAGTTCCCTGATCGGTGGGCTGGGGGGAGAAAAAATTGATCTGACCCTCAGAGAGGCACAGTTTATTCTGCAGGAATACGTGCGTCTCAACCGCAAGGAAAATATTCCTATGCCTGAAGGATTTGCAGAATATGAGTTCCTGCTGGAAGAAGATATTCACATGACAGAGCCGGAACTTTTTATTTTGATGTGCAAACAATGCGTCCAAATTGATTCTCCTTATGAACTAATCAATTATTTTCTGATGAGATGTTTTGGAAAAGATTTTGGAGCCGCTGCTTATTTAACGACACAGGACTTTGATCTGGAGCTTTTCTCTGATTTTAGGGCGGGGACCTTCTGCAAAAATACCATAGACAAAGGGAATGCGCCCAATTCTTATATCAACGAATCTCTCGTCGAATTTGACGACAGTTATTACGTAATCGTAACCCATGTGGAGCTTTCGCAGATGCGTATCTGTAATTATGAACGCATCTCTGCTTTCAGAGTCTCTTCCGCCGAAGCTGCAATGATGTTGTCTCGCTCGGAGTTTGTATCGGTCTACAAAATGCTGGCCGATGCGTCGACATTTACAGCCACTTCTACGAAACTGACGCCTGGTGCTATGGTTACAAAACATGACACCGGTATCCTCTATATGATCTTTCATCCGAACAATAAACATGTGGCAAAAAAAGAATACCGCCTGAACGAAGACGTCCTCGGCATGTATTTTGTTTCTGATTCGGGACAGCTGATTTCCGCCTCCTACTCGCTGGAAGAAATCCGCCAACTGGAAATTGATTTAGGAACTTCCTCTTTTGGAAGAAAATTAATACCGACTGCAAAATATGAATTTCAAGAACCTGTTCTGTACGAATTTATTCAGAGCGGATTTGAAGATTTTGAACTCTTTGTAGACGCAATAAAAACCGGAGAATAATTTATTCTCCGGTTTTATGTTAACCAGTGTTCGCATTTAGGCAAACAGTTTTCAACAGTGGATAAACCCCTTATTTTAAGCCGTTGGACGACTTTTCCACATGGAAAAGTCAAATCGTATACAATTTTGTGCACATTGTAATGTGGAAAACTTTATCGTCTGTATCCATTGAAATTCCAACGCTAAATAAAAACGCTCTCTTTTGTCAATAGATAGTTATCCACAATTTTTGAATGGATAATTATGAGTTGTTTGTTCGACTCGCTATTACTTTATTCGTTTGACTTTTTTGAATTTTTAACGAATACTGATCGGCAATGGCATCCATGATACATTTTGCCAGTTTTTGTTGAAAAGCCTCGGATTTCAAGTTTGCCAGGTCCTCAGGATTTGACAGGAATCCACACTCTACGAGAACCATATTACTGTCAACGTTTTTAAACAGGTAAATATCGCTTTTGGGTAGGACGATTCGATCCGTTCCATCGTCGATTCCTGCCGTCAAAGACTTCTGAATCTTCTCCGCCATGCTCTTGTTTTCCTCGCTTACCTCTTCCGTTCCATTCTTTGGATAAAAAACCTGCGCGCCTTTGACCTTTGAATCCTGCTGAAAACTATTGAGATGAATGCTGATCATCAGATCGGGAGCGGCTTCGTCGATGATTCTTTTCCGTTCTTTCAGATCTCCCAGCTTCAGCCAGCGGCCGCTGGTATTATCTTCTCCGTAGAGTCCCGCATCGCTGTCTCTGGTAAGTACAACCTTGATCCCGTATTTCTCTGCTTCTTGTTTTAAGGCAAGCGAAATGGCCAAGTTGATGTTTTTTTCTACGGTACCGTCAGAGGCGACTGCACCGCTGTCAGGTCCGCCGTGACCAGGATCGATGACCAAAGTCATCGGCACCGATAATTTTGCAGCAATCTGAAGCGCCTGTCTATATCCCGGCATAGCGCAGATGCAGAGGATTATTAAAAATGCTAAGACAAATTTCTTTATTTTCAAATCACTTTCCCCTTCTTTACTCTTTTTCATTCACATTAATATATGTTATACTGTTGTTATCAAGAACCATTATACGACAACCACGAAGGAGCTTTATTATGAATACAATCAGACGATTTCAAGAAGACGTCTATTTGAGAGAATGCCGGGCAAAAGTAACCGGTTTAACAGAAAAGGATGGTAAATGCCAAATCACATTGAATCAGACCATTTTTTTCCCTACAGGCGGCGGTCAGAGCTGTGATGTCGGAACCATTGACAATCTTCCTATCATCGATGTCTATGAGTCAGACGACGAGATTTTTCATGTGACAGACCAATTAAACCATGGATTGTCAATAGGCGATGAAGTTGAAATAGCAATAGATTGGGCTCATCGTTTTGACAACATGCAGCGTCACTGCGGCGAACATATCCTTTCTGGTATCTTTTTCGAGCTCTATGGCGGCGTCAATCGAGGCTTCCACATGGGGGAAGAATATATGACTATCGACATCAGTCTGGAGGAAAAGCCGGAATTTGACAAGATTTCCTGGGAAATGGCAAAAGAGGCCGAACTTCGCACAAATCAGGCAATTTGGAGCAATCTTCCTGTCATTACGAGACATTTTGACAAGAGGGAGGATGCAGAGAATCTGCCCCTTCGGAAGGCTCTGGCTTTTGACGAGGATATCACCATCGTCTGCGTCGGCGCTACCTCAAACCCCGCTGATTGTGTGGCCTGCTGCGGCACCCATCCCAGCACCTCTGGTCAGGTGGGAATGCTGAAAATTTATAAAGTCGAAAGCAATAAAGGCATGTTCCGCATCTACTTTGAAGCCGGTCAGCGGGCATTTACTCAATACCAGGCGCGTTTTGACGTCCTCACCACCTTGGAAAATAAGCTTTCCGCCGGATTCGGCGACCTGCTCTCTAAGTATGAGGCGCAGCAGGAGAAAGCAAAAGAAAGCCGTAACGAATTATATCACCTGAAAAAATCAGTGATTATGCGGGAAATCAGCGACATCAAAGCCTCTCTTACGCCTGCCTTCGTCAAAAAGTACGATAAATTGGCAATTAACGATATACTTGATATCGGCAAGGAGTTGAAAGGCTTGATCCCTACCATCGCTTTTCTAGTCCACCAACCTTCCAATACGGTACTGCTTTTCTCAGATCAGTATGACTGTAATAAACTGGTCAAAGAGAATGCCGACATCTACGGAGGGAAAGGCGGCGGCAATAAAAATTCCGCCCGAGCGATTTTCTCAAAGGCGGAATATGTGGATACGTTTATTGATTTAATTGAAAAACACCTAAGATGACGATTCTTTCTGCCTATTTCAGCTCATCACTGAAATGTTTCAGATCGCGTTTGACTTCATCGGGCAGTTGATGATATTCAATATCGTCAATCGCCCCTTGAAGTGTATATAAATGTACCAAACAGACATTTGGGAAACGCATTTTCATCTGTAGGAAGGCTTCCTTGCTGCCAATTTGCAGCAGCTCTTCTCCTGAACGGATTCCAATAGCTTGGAGTTTTTTTTCAATTTCCTTTCCGATATTTTTCATCGATGATAATTCTGTCACTCTGTCACATCCTTTTTCAGACATTGCTATCACTGCTTCCCCTATTATTTCGGCCTAGCCATATTCATGATAACGATAGATGCCAGAACAAGTCCGATACCTATCAACTTAACTAATCCGATGGCTTCGCTGAACACAAAAATTCCAATGCAGGTGGCAACCACGGTTTCCACCGAGGTAACGACTGGCACCTTTGAAGTTTCAAGCTTCTTTGACAGTCCCCTCAGATAGATGAAGTAAGACCCTACCGTAGCGATCAGACAGTAACCAAGGACAGCAAGCAGCAACGGCAGACTTGCCGCCTGAACGATGGCATTCCACGGCCTGGCGATGACGCCCAGGGTTACCGCGCCGAATACAAAGCTGTAGAAGAGTATTGTCAAAGGATGGTAGCTTGTCGTCGTCGTACTGATAATCGTCATCAAAGCAAAGAGAAACCCTGCCAAAACTGCCGCACCAGCGCCATACACCGAAAATTTGATTGACGTAAAATTTCCACCAGTAACCGTCAAAATACAGCCTATAATATTGACCGCAAGAGCAATGATCTTTACGGGTCCGATTTTTTCTTTAAAAAAGAGCCTCGACATGATACAGACAAAGATCGGTGACGTATAGGCCAGGATACAAGCCATGGCTACACCGATATGATCGATGGCCTCATTATAGGAATAGTTGAACAATGCCTGGCTGAAAATACCCAGTGCAAGGCAGGCGAGCAGACCATATTTGTCAATCTTGAAGAGTTTTTTTCCGCCCATGACCAGCATAATAAGAGCGAGTAATATCGCCGCAACTGCAAGCCTTAAAAAGGCCACAGTGGAAGACTGTACGCCTAAGTCGCCAAGGATACTGACAAAGAACCCGTTGGTTCCCCATAGACACCCTGCAATCAGTACCATAAAATAGCCTTTTCTCTGGTCTGGTCTCATCTTGATTTTCTGTTTCATATTGCCTCTTTCATTATGTAAGGTGAATTTTTTGCTATTCCACTATTATACATAAAAATGGATAAAATTACGAGAAGAAATTATGCAAAATTCAAAATTTTTTCTTCGGCTTCACCATGTTCATAATGGCGATGGAGGCCAACACTAATACGATGCCAAACAGTTTCAAGAAACTCATGGATTCGCTGAAGACGAAGATACCGATGACGGCTGCCACAACGGTTTCTACCGATGCAACTACAGGCACCTTTGATGTCTCGAGACCGTGTGATAAACCGTGCATATAGAAAAAATAGGACCCTACTGTGGGAATCAGACCGTAGCCGATGGCTGCCAGCACAAATTTGAGAGATATTAGCTGGGAAACACCTGCAAACGGATGGGAAATCAGCGCCATGGTAATCGTTCCAAAGAGAAACTGATAAAAAACGATGGTCAGAGGGTGATTTTTCTCCGTAACAGGCGTACTGATAATCGTCATCAGCCCATAGAGAAATCCTGCCAGAACACCCATAGCGACCCCATAGACGGAGAACTTAACCGAAGTAAAATTACCGCCCGTTACGGTCAAGATGCAGCCGATGATGTTGATAAAAAGCGCCAGAATCTTGATTTTCCCTACATGCTCTTTGAATACGACTCTGGACATGATAGAAACAAAGATCGGCGACGTATATAATAATACCGCGCCTGTCGCAACTCCAACGTTATTAATAGATTCACTATAGGAATAATTGAAGAGTGCCTGACTAAATATACCCATGGCGATACAGGCGATGATGGTCTGTTTATCCGCCTTAAACAACGACGGGCCTCCGCTGGCCAGCATCAGCGGGATTAAGAGAATTGTCGCCGTTCCAATGCGGATGACAACAATCAGTTCTGATTCAGCGCCTAAATTCTTTAGCAGACTGACAAAGAGCCCGATGGTACCCCAGAGGATTCCTGCAACCGCAATCATGATATAACCTTTTGTCTGATGTAACTTTCTATCCTTTTCCATAATGCCTCTTTCATATATATCAATAAAATTTACTTTTACATTATACCTAAAAGCGAAGCAGATTACGAGTGAAATATGATAATCTGTCCAAGAAAAAAGACTGCTCTCGAGAGCAGTCTAAAAACGTTTCGTTTATTCTTCTTCCATCGGCTTTAAGTCTGGGCTGAATGTCAGCTCACATCCTGTAGCCGCCTGAATGTCTTCTTTCGAATAATCCGGATGTAATTCTGTTACAACCAGGCCTTCCGGTGTCACTTCCATGACGCCCATCTCCGTGATGATCTTGTTCACACATGCAGGTGCCGTCAGCGGAAGCGTACACTTCTTTAGGATTTTGTGCGCACCTTTCTGTGTGTGCAGCATGACGATGATGCACTCCCTGGCACCCACTACCAGGTCCATAGCGCCGCCCATGCCGGCAACCTTCTTGCCTGGAACGATCCAGTTAGCCAGGTCCCCGTTCTCTGCCACTTCCATAGCGCCCAGAACCGTTGCCGCAACGTGTCCGCCTCTTACAAGACCGAAGCTGGTAGCTGTGTCAAAGTAGTTGACTCTGTCTACAGCTGTTACATAAGCGCCGCCGGAGTTGATGATGTCTACATCTTCTTTACCTGGTTCAGCCGCCTCAGCAAGTCCTGCGAATCCGTTTTCGGAGTGCAGTGTGACTACGATATCATCCGGAATGTAGTTTGCAACCATCGTAGGAAGACCGATACCCAGGTTTACGAAATCTCCGTCTTTAAATTCTTTTGCGCATCTTTTCGCAATTCTCTGTTTTAAATCTGCCATTTTGGTTCTCCTTCCACGATCGTATCTACAACAACACCTGCAACTACAAATGTATCTGGATCTGCTTCGCCGATCTCTACGACCTTTTCGCTCGCCAGGATTACGTGGTCAGCAGCGCCAGCCATCACATAGTTGAAGTTCTTTGTCGCTTTATCACATCTGAAGTTGCCAAACTTGTCACAGATAGACGCTCTGCACAGTGCGTAGTCAGCTCGGAGCGGCATTTCCAGAAGATATTTTCTGCCTTCGATTTCGAGAACCTTCTTCGGTCTGTCCAGTTCGTCCAGCTCTTCTTCCATCGGTGTGCCGACGCCGGTCGGTGTCAGAACGCCGCCCAGTCCGTAGTTTGCTGCTCTGATCTTCTCAGCCAGGGTTCCCTGCGGAACCAGTGTGCACTTGAGGGTTCCGGCTACCATGCCGTCACCGATCAGCGGATTCATGCCTACGTGGGAAGCGATGATATGGTCTACCATGCCTGCTTCCAGCAGCTTACCGATGCCTCTGGCAGTCTTTGCCCCATATGTACCGACGGGAAGGCCTCCATCGTTACCGATTACAGTCAAATGCTTCACGCCCTTTTTTACCAGTGCATCGATCAGGCATTCTGGTGTTCCTGTTCCGAGGAATCCGCCGACCATGATTGTCATACCGTCTTTGATGCCGGAAACTGCTTCGTCAGCAGTCTTGATTTTGTTAATCATTGCTTAAAATCACCTTTCTTTCTTTCTATCCGCAGCGCCCGAGCGCCGTTCTTAGAATCGTTATCTATTTATTATCATACACCAAAGGGGAACCTCCCGCAAGAAGTTACCCTTTGGTAAGCATTGCCAATGGATCGTAAGCTGATTAACGATCTGCGATGTTTGCCTTATCCTGCCAGCCTCTCTTTTCGACTTCCTGCATGATATAGGACATGACGTGCTCTGCATATTTTCCAGGACCAAAACCAGCGTCATAACCCAATTCCTGGGCCAGCTCGTGAGAGATTCTCGGTCCGCCGCAAGTTAAGATTATTTTGTCACGAAGTCCTTCTGCTTCCATCAGCTCCACCATCTTTGTCAGCTGTTTGATGTGAATGTCCTTCTGTGTAACAGTCTGTGATACCAAAATCGCATCGGCGTTGACCTCCTTTGCCTTTGCAATTAACTGCTCACAAGGAACCTGCGAACCCATGTTGTAAGGCACTACATTTTTGAATCTTTCCAGACCGAAGTGTCCGTGGAAACCCTTCATCTGGATGATTGCGTCGATACCTACCGTATGCGCGTCAGATTCGATGGATGCGCCAACGACTACGATATCTCTGCCGATGTGTTCGCCAATCCAGTCACCGCATTCTACACGATCTAAAGTCGTTCCTTCTACCTTTGGAACTTTTATAGCCGTAAAGTCTACCGTCGCCTGCATCTTTCCGTATACTACGAAGAAAGTGAAACCCGGGCAAAGTTCTTTATAGTAAGTTACATTTGGCTCGTCAAAGCCGATTTTTTTCACCAGCTGCTTTGCAGCTTCTTCTGCCTCTTCGCTGTAAGGTACTGGAAGAGTAAAAGACATTTCTGTCATTCCGTCGTTTAAGGTATCACCATAAGGCTTAACCTTAGTTAAATCTACGTTGCTAGTTGCTTTGCATTCTGTTGTCATTATTCTTCACCTCCAAGCATGAGTGGGATAAACGGATTGAAGTACATATCATCCTTAGCACAAACGCCAGCAAGACCGTGGCCGCCGTCTTTTGGTCTCTTTACTCCGCCGAATATACCCTTTTCGATCGTTGAGAACAGCCCTTCTTTTTCTACTTTTGCAAGAAGGTCGTCAGCCTTCGAGAGAACGAGCTGTGCTCTCTGCTGAATGATACCATCCTTTTTGAATTCAACTTCTGAACCCAAATCCTTACAGTTGTTAAAGATGTACTGTGCGTTTTCTATAGAAAGATATCTATCATGCATATGTGGAGTGTGAATAGCCTCAGTCATCATACCTAATAGCTGCAGTGACTGACCTGACCAGATGGATACCAGATTAAACAGCGCATCCTGAATCTGACCCTTGAAAATATTTCCTGTCATGAACTTTGTAGGCGGCATGTATTTTAAGCTGGCTTTAGGGAAAATTTCTCTGGCCATGATAGCCTGTGACAATTCGTATAAAAATCCGTTTTCTGTATTTGGATCCATCTCGAATGCGTGTCCAAGACCCATCTGCTCTTCTTTGATGTTGGCCAAAACGGCAAACTGTTCGTTGATGAACTGAGATGCAGTTACAGTATGGGCTGATTCATAAGCGTCATCTGTCGTCAGATAATTGTCTTCTCCAGAGTTAAAGATGATTCCGCAGTAACCGATGATGACACGGCTCATGTACTGGTCTACCAGGGTTCTCTGCATGTTGATGTCTCTGAAGAGAATGCCGTAAATGGCGTCGTTCAGCAGAACATCCAGTCTTTCCAAGGCTCCCATAGCTGCGATTTCAGGCATGCACATGCCGGATGAGTAGTTACATAATCTGATGTATCTGCCCACTTCTTCGCCAACTTCGTCCAGGGCTTTTCTCATGATTTTGAAGTTCTCCTGGGTTGCATAAGTACCGCCAAATCCCTCGGTCGTAGGACCGTAAGGTACATAGTCCAGCAGTGACTGCGCTGTCGTTCTGATAACCGCGATAATGTCGGCGCCCTGTCTGGCAGCAGCCTGTGCCTGCACGACGTCCTCGTAAATATTACCGGTAGCTACGATAACATAAAGATAAGGCTGTGCGCCCTCTCCTAATCTATCGAGCAATTCGTTTCTCTTCGCGGTCTGCGCCTTAATTTTCTTCAAGGATTCATGAACCATAGGCATGATCGCTGCCTCTGCTTCTTCTGCGGAGCAGGTAGGAAGCTTTGTAACATCCAACTTACCTGCCGCCATTTCTTCTGCGATTTCCTGTGGTGTCTTTCCGGTCTGTACCATTGCGTTGCCAATCCAGTAAGCTACTCCTCTTGGAAGTCCTCCCACTTCTTTAATCTGGTCAACTACAACATTTGGAAGTGGATTTTCAACGTCGTCCACGCCGTCAATCCCTAAAAGTCTTAGAATCGTTCTCTCTGTGCTGACAGTGGTGTGTCTGTCAATAAACGCCTGCATGTCATGTGCAATGTTGGCAGCATGAGAACGAGCACTGTCCACTACTTTCGGGTCAAGGTTTAATTTGCTTTTCATCCTTTTCTCTCTCCTTACTTAATGTATTTTTGTGCCCCATCAATAATCTCTTTATTGATCCCTAACATCTTGGCGATGTTCAGAGCATCTTTTGGTATTTGCCCTTGTTGTTCTATGGTATATAGTCTGTAATCCATATACTTTGATATGATATTAATCCGCTCTTTCCTATTGGCGTAACGAAGCTCGCTGTCCAGCTTTCTGAAATCGACGTCTGACAGCCCTCTGACCTGCATATTTTTAACTCCATCAGCTTCAGTGACCGCTTCAAAATGCGTAGTGATGAGGGTAATATACGGTTTTTCCTTCAGATAATCCACCAGACTTCTGGTCAAAGCGAGACCCTCTACTGGATTCGTTCCGCTGGCAATCTCGTCTACGAGAAGCAGGGAACGGTCTTCGCTGTGGTCCAAAATTTCCTTCAGTTCTTCCATTTCGCTTCCAAAGCTGGAAAGGCCTCTTTCCACCGATTGACTGTCTCCTATGAGTATCTGCATGTAATTAGAAAGTCCGACTTTTGCGCTCCTGCAAGGAACAAAAAAACCATACTGCGCCAAAATCGGAACCAGCCCAGCAAGTTTGAGGGAGATGGTCTTTCCTCCCATGTTAGCGCCCGTAATACAGGTGACGCCGTCAGACAAGGCAATGCTCACCGGGCAGTAGCTCTGCCCTTTCGATTTCAGTACATCTTCAACCTTTAGGTGTCTGCCTTCTTCAATGGTGACTCGATGCTCGTCTATAATCTCCGGTTTAACGCAATCATGTTTGATGGCGTAAAGGGCTTTTCCTACCGCTACATCCAGACAGCCTATTCTATGGCAATTGGATTTAAGCACTTCTGCAAATTCCGCGATTCTCAGAGAAAGCTCCTGTCTGATCACAGCCTCTTCTTCCTCAATCTGCGTAGTCAAATCCTCCATCTTCTGCGTCAGTTGATAGACGGCGTCTCCCGGTTTCAGCTGGAAAGTGACTGTCATGTAGTCTTCATCGACCTGTTCCAGATCGGGAACAGCCTTATATTTCTCAAGATCGCCTCCCGTCTTTGAAACCGCACAGTCAAACTTAGGAGTCAATACGATACCGTATTCTTTTCTGATTTCTTCTTTTCTTGCCTTCTGCTGCTTTCTGATGGTAATTTCAATACTGTGTTTTTCTTTACGCAGCTCTCTGAGCTTTTCGGAAAACTCGTCATAGATATAGAAGGTATTGAGCCTGTCTTTGTTCGGGTCGAGTACGTCCAAAAGCGTTTCCGTCGGTTCTAAAATAAACTCCTCTGGCACTGCTGTATGAGTCTGGCTGCAGATCTGTTCAATCTTCCGCATCATCAGAAGCAGTGTCTTTATCTCGTATAATTCCACAACGGAAAGTGTATTTCTGCCGCTTCGATCGATGGTATATGTCGTATCTTTGATCTCCATGAACGCCTCGGAAAGCATTTCAATTGATCTCTGATTTTCTCTGGCAAAGCAGATCATGTCCTCCACCTTGTTCAGCTCATGTCGCAGCTCCTCTTCCTCTCCCGGAAAAAAAGGTTTCGTGGCCTTCAGGATAGTTCTGCCAAAAGGAGTGTTGAGATCGATCTGCGACATCACATAATCAAGGCCTGTTTCTGATCTGGTCTTAACATTTGCAAGTCGTCTGTTGCTTCCATGTTTCATAAACGCCCCTCCTGTCTATATCCTGACGTCAATAACCGGAATGTCCGGCAGCGCTTTCTGCATCGCGTCTCTCAGCACCTGGTGGTCGAAGGAATATCCGCTTGGCGCTATCGGGTTTACCGTTACCGCCGCAACCTCGATATTCTTCATGACGCTGACTTTAAACTTCTTTTTCCGCAGCTGTCCAAAGTCCATCTGGTTGATAAAAATCTTCGTCGGATCTTTCAGTACAAAGTTTACCCTTTTCAGCTTGGCGGGATTGATATCCGCAATCACGCTATTGGTAAACGCTCCCGGAATGTATACATAATCGGTATCGTCGTCTATGGCTTCATCGATAAACCGACTGGAACCCAGACCAGTAGTCAGATCAAGAATATCTGCCCTGTCCTTTTTGATGACCATGATTTTATCTTCGTCCATATGTTCTGTAATGAGCTGCCGGGCTGTGCAAGCTTCTAGCTCAGGAAGACTGTAAAGTTCTACAATGTGCGCCGTATCCTCGATTACCTTTTTCAGGTTCCGCGACAGCACCGCTCCTGTGGAAAGAATGATAGCATCAGACGTTTCAGGTGAGGCGATGGACTTTCGGTCGATTGCACCGTCAATCAAAATCAATTGGCAGCCCATATCAAACATCTCCTGGCACATCTTCTTGGTGTGAACCGTAGCAACGGGACCAGCAATCTGTACATATCCACTGTCTGCTACTCTGCAGAGAAGCAGATCTCCGATCGAAGTTCTGTACTCTGACTTCTTGATGATTTCCAGCCCCGCATCTGCTAGGTCGTACAGCTGCGTCGGCACAGATACGATGGTATCTTCGTAGAGAAATACTTTCGGCTTCTCCGTTCCCGTAACAAGGTCCTGGGTTTCACCATCTCTCCCCGTAGAAGTGATGCCCAGTCTGATTCCCTCGTCATCGGCTTCTTCAATCAGATAGTTGAGTGCCGTAGTCTTACCTGCGTTTTTCGCCATTCCCACTATAGACAGCGTCTTATATTTTGTTGATAAATCATAGAGTAAACCCATAATAAAATCCTTCATTTGATAATGATAGGGAGACCTAACCCAATCTGCGTCGCGGATTGTTGGTAGGTCCCCAGTCAGAACGTCAGGAGTTTGGTCCGCAGACGTTTACGACCGGAGACCTAATCCACCAGAAAGTGGATTGTCGGAAGGCCCCCCTATTGCGTATGCTTTATTCGTGTTTATTTCTTTCGTGTCTCAGCAGGTTAGCCGGCTCCATAGATTTAATCTGAAGTCCTTCTCCAAGTGCTGATACACCCTGATACTTATATGTCTTCTTGCCTGTGCAGTAATCGCAAGTGCATTTCAGATCTGGCAGACGAGGCTGTGTATATGTAGTGATAACACCTTCGTAGTTTCTCAGGATGACCTTGTCAGGCGTTTCTGAGATAATGTACTGTGGCATAACCGGAGTCTTTCCGCCGCCGCCAGGAGCGTCAACTACGAATGTCGGTACTGCGTAACCTGAAGTATGACCTCTCAGACCTTCGATGATTTCGATGCCCTTTGCAACAGTTGTTCTGAAGTGCTCGATGCCAACGGACAAGTCGCAGATGTAGATGTAGTAAGGTCTTACTCTGTTCTTAACTAGAACGTGTACCAGGTCTCTCATGATGTGCTTACAGTCGTTTACACCTCTGAGCAGTACGGACTGGTTTCCAAGAGGAATACCAGCGTCAGCTAACTTTCTTAATGCTTCAGCTGAATCGGCAGTCATTTCTTTTGGATGGTTGAAGTGTGTGTTCAGCCAGATTGGGTGATATTTCTTCAGCATGTTAACCAGGTTGTCAGTGATTCTCATAGGCATAACAACTGGAGTTCTTGAACCTAATCTTACGATTTCAACGTGGTCGATTTTTCTCAGTTCGCTGATGATGTATTCTAATGTATCGTCTTCAACGCATAAGCAGTCTCCGCCTGAAAGAAGAACGTCTCTTACAACTGGTGTCTTTCTGATGTATTCGATACATGCATCGATATCTTCTCTTGATCTAGCTCCGTCAGTTTCACCTGCAAGTCTTCTTCTTGTGCAGTGACGGCAATACATGGAACACTGGTCAGTAATCAGGAATAAAACTCTGTCCGGATATCTGTGCGTCAGTCCTGGAGCTGGAGAATCAGCGTCCTCGTGAAGAGGGTCAGCGTCGTCAGCTTCTGATCTGTGCATCTCAAGTAAAGTAGGAACCGCCTGCATTCTTACAGGACATCTTGGATCATCTGGATCCATCAGGGAAGCATAGTAAGGAGTGATTCCAACTCTGAATCCACCGATTACTTTTTCGATATCAGCTTTTTCCTGGTCAGTCAGATTTACAACCTGCGCGATGTCTTCTACGGTTGAAAGTCTGTGGGAAACCTGCCAATGCCAGTCATTCCACTGTTCATCAGTCACATCTTTGAATAGAGGAATATCCTTCCAATTTCTAATTGCCATAATAAATCTCCTTAATTTACGATTTTCGTATGATTATTTTTTGATTTTTTAATATTCAAGCAGCCTACGGCTGTGTGTTTGAATGCTAGGAATCAAACAGATCGGGTGTGCTGAGGGGATTCCCTAGCGGAGTGGTAATAGCCGTTTTTTTGCATAAGATGCGCCACAGCCTCCCGTAAGAAGCCGTGGCATAAGTATGTGTTAGCAGTTTATGCGGGCCGTGATTGCAGCTTCGCTTCGGGCAATCCTGACCGGGGCTTACCGTCAATTTCCTGCGGAAATCGGGTTAGTATCTTCCCATTAGGAGTACATTTCTGCAAATAAGTTTCTCAGTCCTTCGTGTTCTCTCAGGCACTGAAGAGTAATTGCAGCGTGTCCCTTTGTATAACCATTACCGATGATCATGTTAACGTCTTTGCCAACGCCTTCTGCACCCAGAGCAGCCTTTGTAAAGCTTGTTGCCATGGAGAAGAAGTATACAAGGCCGTCATCCTTACAAGCAAGGATAGAAGCCATTTCTGTGTTCTCGATATTTACGTTGTTGATAACGATGTCACAGAGCTCGCCGTCTGTCAGTTCCATGATCTTGTTGTACATTCCAACTGCATCTGTTGCATCCAGGTGGAAGTATTCGTCAGCTAAGTCTAACTTTCTAGCTCTGTCTTCTGATTTCTGTGAACCAGCAGCGCAGATCACTTTACCAGTTACGCCAGCTCTCTTCTTTGCCTCGTATAAGCACAGCAGTCCTGATTTTCCGCCGCCGCCGATAACCAGTACAGTCTGACCCGGTTTCACAAGCTTTGCAGTCTGTGCAGGCGCTCCAGCTACGTCTAATGCGGAAAGAGCGAGTCCTTCTGGCATATCTTCTGGGAGTTTTGCATAGATACCGCTCTGGAACAGGATAGCCTGGCCCTTGATGTCTACCTGGTCGATTTCCGGTCTTACTTCTAAGATTTCTTCGATTACTAACGGAGTCAGGGACAGGGATACTAAAGTAGCGATCTTGTCTCCAACCTTCAGGTCTCCTTCGTAAGCAGGTCCGATTTCCTTAACTGTACCGATCAGCATGCCGCCGGATCCAGTCCAAGGATTCTTATGTTTACCAGCTTTAGCAACGATGCCAAGCATAGTCTTTTTGATTTCTTCTACGTCTCCACCAGCTCTTCTCTCGATTTCTGTGAAAGAAGCGGAGTCGATGTTCAAAGTTTTAACGTCGATCAGTACTTCGTTGTCATAGATTTCCATTGTGTTGTCAATGACATCTGCTGGCTGAGGTAAAACACCTTTTGGTGAAATAACTCTGTGTGTTCCGTAAGGGCATCCTTTTTTCATAATAATCATCCTCCTAGAAAAATATTTTAACTTTTTAAATTTATGCGTCTCGCATAACTCATGACTGTCTTCATTATAAGCCTCCCGCCATACGGTGTCTACAGTTACAGTCAGCCAATTTGCAAGATTATTAAAAAAATAACAAGCGAACCGAAATGTGTTCATTTTCATTTCGGGCTGAACCGTTTTTAATTCAGCCCGAATGATTGAGGTTTATTACGCATAAAGCTGCGCGAAAAGGTCTCTCAGTTTGTCATTCTCTCTCAGAACCTGGAGAGCGACATTTGCATGTCCTTTTGTATAACCGTTACCGATCAGCATGTTGACGTCTTTGCCGACGCCTTCTGCTCCGAGGGCCGCCTTCGTAAAGTCAGAAGCCATGGAAAAGAAGTATACCATGCCGTTATCTTTGCAGGCCATGATAGAAGCCATCTCCGTATTCGGTATATTTACTACATTAATTACGACGTCGGCCAGTTTATCCTCCGTCAGTCTGGCGACTTCCCTATACAGGCCAACCGCATCAGTCGCGTTTGCCACCAGGTATTCGTCTGCCACGTCCACACTCTTCGCTCTTTCGATGGAACTTTCGAATCCGTCTACGCAGATCACCTTTCCGTTGACGCCCGCTTCTTTCTTCGCCTGATAGCAGCAGAGCATGCCCGATTTTCCGCCGCCGCCTAAAATGACTACAGTGTCACCCGGTTCAACGATTTTTGCAGTCTGTGCAGGTGCGCCTGCGACATCAAGTACCGAGAGAGCCAGGTTCTGCGGAATGTCAGCCGGCAGGATGGAATAAATGCCGCTTTCAAACAAGATGGCCTGCCCTTTGATGTCCACCTGGTCGATGTCTTTTCTCACTTCGACAATCTCGTCGATTCTCAAAGGGGTCAACGACAGAGATACTAATGTAGCAATTCTGTCCCCTACCCTCAAGTCTCCGTCATAGCTCGGTCCAACCTCTGCGACAGTTCCGATCAGCATGCCGCCGGAACCAGTCCACGGATTCTTGTGTTTTCCAGTCTTTTCGACGATGCCCATCATGATGTTTTTGATTTCTTCAACATCGCCATCCGCTCTCTTTTCTATTTCAGTAAATGAAGCCGAGTCCACGTTCAAAGTCTGCACGTCGATCAATACTTCATTGTCGTAAATTTCCATCGTATTGTCAATTACGTCTGCTGGTTGTGGAAGCACGCCCTCCGGACTGATAACTCTGTGTGTGCCAAATGGATCACCTTTTCTGTATTCCATGTTCTGCATGTGTGTTTCCTCCTCTAATGTATGTAAATTTTCGTCGCCTTATTATATAGCAAATGCCGTGCCAAAATAAAAACCCACTGTTTCCAATGGGTTTTTCTGAGGTCCACGTCAAATTCGAACCGTTTTATGTTCATATGTTTACCACCCGAACCCAATTCGGTTCATTCCGCTTAAATTTCATATTTCTTCTTTTTTCTGACTAGCTGTGTCTGGCTGATTCCAATGGCTTTCGCCACTTTTCGAGTAGAGCCGTACTTTTCACAGGCGTGCTTGATGATGTTTTTTTCGAAGTTTTCCACCATCTTTTCCAGGTTCAGGGTCCGCCCCTCTTCTTCCGCATTGGCAGCGGCTTCGGGACTCGTATTCTCAAAAACTTCTGCATGAAGTTCCCTCATGACGTCCAGCAGAGTAATCTGCTCTCCCTTTGCCGAAATCATCAGCCGCTGCACTACATTTTCCAATTCCCTGATATTGCCCGGCCATTCGCACTGCTTCAGGTACTCTACAGCGTCGTCGTCAATTTTCCGCTGTATCTCAAACTTGTCGCTGTATTTCTTGATAAAATGGTTGACCAGCGCAGGGATATCTCCCGTCCGTTCCCGCAGATTGGGCACGCGCATTCTCACCACATTGAGCCGATAATATAAGTCCCGCCTGAATTTGTCTTCTTGGATCAGATCTTCCAGATCGCGATTGGTGGCGGACAAAATTCTCACGTTGGTTTTGATCGGCGTCGTGCCGCCTACTCTGAAAAACTCACCATCCTGAATCACGCGCAAAAGCTTCGCCTGCATGTCCTGCTGCAATTCGCCGATTTCGTCAAGGAAAATCGCTCCGTTGTCCGCCAGCTCAAAGTATCCCTTCTTTCCATTGGAGTTGGCGCCGGTAAAGGCGCCCCTCTCATATCCAAAGAATTCTGACTCTATCAGGGTAGGCGAAATGGATGCACAGTTGACCTTGATAAAGGGCTGCATCTTTCGATTGCTGTTCTTGTGGATGATATTTGCCACCTTCTCTTTACCGACACCCGTGTCTCCTGTAATCAAGACGTTGCAGTCGTACTTTGCCACAGTCAGCATATCGTTGAGCACTGCAGCCATAGCCCGGCTTTCACAGACAAAGTCCTCAAGCATGGTCTTCCTCTGGCCCGATGCCTCCAGCAGCCTGGTCTCCCTGTTGATGGGATAAGACGGATCGTCGTCTACATAAGGATCCGTCTCCACCGCATTTTCAATGTAGGGAATCAGGTCTTTGACGATTTCAATGTCAAATTCGTCATAAGCCTCCAGATAACCGTCTGCACAGCGGATGTCCAATTGGCGCGAAATGGACTCTGTAATATACAGGGCGATGTTGTAATTGTTGATCAGATTGGCAAAGACGACCGTTCCCCCGCTCTTTGTCGCCAAAATATTGATGGTTTCCGCACCAGGGATGTCGGCGCAGTTTACAGACAGATCGAACAGAGAATCTGCATTGAGCCCTGACAGGCATTCCATGGGCTTGAGGATGTCCACATAATGCACCTCCGTAAACACTCTGGCAATCAAGTCGTTGATCGACTGCCCTTTGAGAACAATATCCGTCTTCCTGTCCAGCAGACAGACCACCTCCGCGTCTTCTCGAGCCACTTTTCTGACGGCATAACCGAAGAGCAGGTTGGAAAGCAGGTTATTCCCCACAATCAAAAACTTTTTCTTCCCTACCGCCGTATTGCTGATTCTGTAGAGGGTTCCCGATTCGTTGAACGCGAAGAGCAGCAGGTTGATGGGAATGCCTTCCGGCTTTCGGACCAACGGCACCTCGTTATAGAGGACTGCATACCCTTCTATGTCGATCTGTCCAAAGGCTCTATCTATGGAAATGATTTTGTCTATGTATATAGGCACCGAGGCCAGGGACGCATTGCAGACCACTTCTTCTCCCGGTTTGAAGCCTTTTTTGTTGTCATACTCCGCTCCCACCTCAGAGACGGTACCGTAGAACAGCCCCCCTGTATCCGTGACAGGATTGTGCAGTTTCCCTCTTCTGATTACGATGTCCATGATTTTCTGTTTGATTCGCTGGTCATTGTCGGCCGCTTCCAGGCAAATCTGCTTAAAACTGGTCTGTTCGATATGAATCCTTTTGATGTCCACCCTGATTTCCTCCGGCGCTATATTTCTGCTGTTGTCCAGACGCCAGGCAGAGGTGGGCAGCACGTGCTGCGGTTCCATGACTCTGTTGGTTCCATAATTGCGGGTCATTTTTGATTCGCTCCTTTTTGCATGAACACATTTCGGTTCACTTTTTATGTAATTTCAATGATAACCCATTGGCACATATTTTGCAATTATTATTTACAGGTAACGAATTCAAAGTTATACTAAAAGAAGAATTTTAATTATAGAAAAGGAGAATTTTTATCATGGAAGAAAAAATCACATCAACCCTCAGACTGAGAATGTCTGCAAAGGATGCTCATTACGGCGGAGAATTAGTGGACGGCGCGCATATGGTTCACCTGTTCGGAGACGTTGCGACAGAACTTCTGATCAAATTGGACGGAGACGAAGGTCTTTTCTGCGCATATGACAACATCGAATTCTTAGCTCCTACATACGCTGGAGACTACATCGAAGCTTACGGCGAGATCACAAAGATCGGCAACACTTCCAGACAGATGAAGTTCGAAGCCAGAAAGGTCATCGTTTCCAGAAAAGACATCAACGCTTCTGCCGCTGACTTCTTAGAAGAGCCAATCGTCGTTGCAAGAGCAACAGGAACTTGCGTAACACCAAAAGAATTTAAGAGAAAATAAGATACTGATAAAATGAACGAGGGATGTGCGGGCAATGCACATCCCTTTTTATGTTCAGGCTTTTTTTAATTTCATCAATTATCTCTCTGCTTACCGGAAAGTCGCAGCATTCTCATGTCTTGGCAGCGATAGAGGGGATAATCGCCAGACTCAGTTTTTTTCAGAATTCCTGCCTGGACAAAGGAGCCTTTGGATTCCACGGTATCATCCACATCAGGTTCCAGGCTGGCCGCGATGACATTTGCCCCTTCCTGATTCATAGGGAATACATAGGCTCCTTCTTCAAATATAACGGTCTGCTCATCACCAATCAGAATTCCATCTTCTGAGACAGAATACTGAATCGCCCTAACCTTTGCGCCATTCTTCAACTCGTAATACGCCGCACCGTTAGCCGCTAAAATCTCTGCGGCTTCTGTCGTTCCTTCAACACCTTTAGGCAAAAGATATGCAGCAGGTCTCAGTCTGCTCCTAATGCAGGTGTCTATGTTATAGGCTCTGTCCATTTTACCGGGATTCCCCACAGGGCGCCCAAAGAAATCATAGGACGGTCGAAGCACGTCAATCCCAGACTCTTGGGAAGCCTGATGTTTTAACACAAATCGATTTTCCCCAGCATCTCTTCCTCCCATAAAAATCATCTGTTCTCTGGCATTCTTTACTATCCTGCAGATGGTATCCGCTTTGTCAGAGGCCTGTCTCAGAATAGACAGCACCGCTTCTCGCTGTGACAATACCCGTCTCGCAAAGTGCTGTTTTCCAAGATTGATACCGTTGGACTCGATGAGAAAGGTGTAGGAATTCCGCAGTCTTGCATAACCGCAGGACGTGGTATTGTCGCAGGAAAGTTTATAGAAAAAAGTCCGAAACCCCTGTCGCTGTAATTCTACGATGGTCTTACACAGGATTTTTTCAGCATCGGCAAAGACACCGCGGCCTTGATTTAGATTGTTGACACAAATAATTCTGATATCATCCAAGTGATTCAAATAGTATCCCCTCTCACTTTTCTCTACAAAGGACACCCTCCCAGCCAATTCATGACCGTCGATAAAAACCTCCGGCATCAGTCTTCCATATAGCCAATGGAGTTTTCTTACAATCTGAGAACGCAGACAGAGGCCGTCTCTGTTTAAATTCAGTTTGTGAGTGTCGCCAAACCGGCTGAAGTGCTCTGCACCATACCGATTTACACAAGGCGCTAATGCAACATCCAACTTCTCCAGATAGACCTCATCCTTGGCGAGAATTTCCGCCACAGCCAGCGCGCCCTCGCCAGAGGCCGGTTCGTTGCCGTGTATCTGTGCCTGATACATGATAGTCAGATGGCCGTCTTTTCTCATCACTGTCAGTGCACTGTCAAGATCTTTTGCTTCGGACAAATCCGTTTTGGTAAAGAGTACGACAGGAATGCTTCTGTCTGCATCGAGGAAATACAGATGGGCATTGGCGCTCTGCCGTTCTAACTCCTGCAAAAAAGCGACAACTTCCTCCAGGGTTGTAAATCGGTGCCCCTGAGTTTCTCCGCAGAAAGCAGGCGTATTCAAGGCATTCGTATCCACATTGCACAAATCTTCCGTTCCAAACATCTTATCTTCGATTTCATCACTCCAACGATACATCAGTTCCGGCTCATAGCCTTTACCCGTTCTTCGCTCCAGCTTTATCTTTACTGTTTTACTGCCGGCAGCAACATCCTTCTCACCAATTACAACAGTAGATATGAGGGTATAAAACCCAGCCGATGCAGCTTTGTAGCTAAATACAAAACCCGCCTCTGCGTCCTCTAAGGTCAATCGCCTGTCGCAAACCGTTGTCCCTTCTCCCATTCCGTTGGGAGTGGAAAACACTACAATATCTACATTTTTGTTCGTTTCAAAGATTATCTCCAAGTCACAGCCACCTTCCTCTTCTTCCCATTTCAGTTCCTATCTTTACCAGGATACTCCTTCAAGGTAATTTGTCAATTATGCTTTACAATATTTTTGTACTTTTTGGCCGTGTTCTTCCACTTCTGCACAGCAGAACGACTGTATACAGAAAAACCAAGGGGGGGGGTATAGATCGTTCCGGTCATTTTTCCCATGTATTTTGACACTTAAAACGCCTGTCATAACACTTTAATAAGAAATATTCGTCCGCTTTGGCAGAATGTAAAGCGGTTTTTTGGATACATAGCTTCGTCACTGTCATGAAGTTGTGCAGCAATGGCGTGCCTTTATTGCACGCCATTGAGGATTTCGACTATATGCTGATGAAACTTGACAGATATGATAAAATATCTCTGTTACTATATATAAGGTGGTGGAATTTTTTGAACGAACTAACAATCAACTTTTCTAACAAACGACTATGCAGCTTGATCCTGCCTTTGATCGTCGAGCAGTTCCTCGCAATCACAGTGGGCCTGGCTGACTCGATCATGGTAGCCAGCGTGGGCGAAGCTGCCGTATCAGCGGTTTCCCTGGTGGACTCCATCAACACACTTGTCTTTTACGGCTTTGCAGCCCTGGCTACTGGCGGCGCTGTGGTCTGCGGGCAGTTTATCGGCAGCCGCGACCTGAAAAAAGCCAACGAATCGGCCGAGCAGCTTTTGGTCTTCATCGTCCTCCTGGCCGCAGGGCTGACCGCAGTTTTATATATAACAAAGTATTTCATCCTCCACGGACTCTTTGGCAACATCGACCAGGAGGTTATGGATCACGCTAATACCTATTTCATCATCGTAGAAGCCTCTATTCCCTTTATCGCTCTCTACAACGCCGGCGCCGCCCTCTTCCGCGTCATGGGCAACTCCTCTGTCTCCATGCGGATTTCCATCGGCATGAACATCATCAATGTAGGGGGCAACGCCCTTTTGATCTTCGGTTTCCACATGGGTGTAGAAGGCGTTGCCATCCCGACCCTGGCTTCGAGAATCATCGGCGCTATCGCCGTGGTCTGGCTCCTGCGCAATGAAAAATATACCCTCCATATCAGCAAGCCGTTCCGCTGCCGCCTGGAGGGACATATCGTCAAAACAATATTGAAGCTGGGCGTGCCCAGCGGTCTTGAGAGCAGTCTCTTTCATTTGGGAAAGATCATGCTGCTCAGCGTCGTCTCTGCTTTTGGCACCGCCTCCATCGCGGCAAATGCCATCGGCAACTCCATGGCCACCTTTCAGATTCTGCCAGCCCAGGCCATCGGGGTGGGCATGATCACCGTGGTCAGTCAATGTGTCGGTGCCAAGGACTTTGAAAGCGCCAGGTTCTATACCAAGAAACTGCTCAAGTGGTCTTATCTGTCCATGCTGGCCATCAACGCAGTGATTTTCTTGATCCTGCCGCTGGTCATCAATTTGTACAACGTCTCTGACGAGGCTTCGCATCTGGCAAAGCTGATTCTCTGGATGCACGGCGGACTGGGCATTCTCCTCTGGCCCCTGTCCTTCACCCTGCCCCAGACCCTGAAAGCCGCCGGCGATACCACCTTCGTCATGGGCGCAGCAGTGGCTTCCATGTGGCTCTTCCGTATCGCAGCCGGTGTCCTCTTAGCCAAGAATTTTGGATTTGGCGTCCTCGGCATCTGGATGGCCATGTTCATCGACTGGATCGTGCGCATCATCATCTTCGTCCTGCGGTATCGTGGTCACAAATGGGAGAATAAGTACGTGCGCTAGAGCAGGTTCTCCGGATTCAGGGGTTTCAGTTCCGGACAGACAAAGCGTCCGTCCTTGCGGATGAGCACATCGTCAAACCAGATTTCACCGCCTCCATATTCCGGCCGCTGCATCATCACTAAATCCCAGTGGACCGCAGAGCGATTGCCGTTGTCGGCATCCTCGTAAGCCTCTCCCGGTGTCAGATGAAAGCTTCCGCAGATTTTCTCATCAAAGAGGATGTCTTTCATCGGTTCCAACACAAACGGATTGACGCCGATGGCAAATTCACCGAAGAAACGCGCCCCTTCATCGGTATCCAGGAGGGCGTTAATCCGCTCCGTGTCGTTGGCTTCTGCCTTGACAATGCGCCCGTTTTTCACCTCAAACTGCACATTTTCGTAAGTGAACCCTAGCATTTCGCTGCAGGCGTTGTAGCGGATGAACCCGTTGACCGAATTCTTTACTGGCGCGGTATAGACCTCTCCGTCCGGAAGATTCATTTTGCCATCGCATTTGACAGCGGGAATCCCTTTGATAGAAAAGGACAAATCCGTACCTGCCCCTACGATTCTGACCCGGTCCGTCCTGTTCATCAAATCCACCAGGGCATCCATGGCACGGCTCATCTTCCCATAATCCATGGTACACACATCAAAGAAAAACCTTTCAAAGCCCTCTTGGCTTCTGCCGGCTAGCTGCGCCATCGAAGCATTGGGATAGCGGAGTATGACCCATTTTGTCTCATAGACCCTGCGTTCAACTACAGGCTGACTCAGCTTATAATAAAGGCTCATCTGTTTCGTCGGCACGTCGGCCAGCTCCGCAATGTTGGCATTCCCTCTGATGCCGATATAGGCGTCCATGGCTTCCATCTGTGTCAGCTCCCAGTCAAAAAGCAGCTTCAGCTGTTCCGCATCTGCCTCCATCAAAATCTCTCTCAGCACACTGTCTTCTCTCGCCAGAACAAATGGCCTGCCGCCGAGGCGATACGCATCCTTGATCAGCTGCCGCACCAAAGGCAGGCATTCTCGCCCCTCATATTCTATCAAAACCCGCTCTCCAGCCTTCAGGTCACAGGAATATTCCGTCAGCTGCCTGGACAGGCCCTCGATTCTGCTATCCATCTCCATCACCTCTTCCTTACTTTTTACGCAGCACTCTGCCGGCTGCTTTCTTGGTCAAAACATTGTTCTCTACGGCAATCTGCCCGTTGACCAGCACATATAAAATTCCCTCTGGATCCTGCAGTGGGTTCTCTTCCTCATCAAAGCTGCGGAGCAAAGTCCGGTCCATGACGACCAGATCAGCGAAGCTGCCCTCTTTGATCACACCTCTTTTTTCGATCCCAAACCGCCGCGCCACAAAACCGCTGGCCTGAGAAACCGCCTTCGCAAAATCTTTTTTCCCATAACGATTTAAATAACGCGGTATATAGCTGATGTTCATGCTGTTGGGGTAAACTCCGATTTCTGCATTGCCGCTGAGGTTGGTATCCTTGCTGTAGCTGCTGCCATCAGAACATGGCATAGCGATTTCGCTGCTGCATAGAAGGTCCACACTCTGCTGAAAGTCCGGCGCTGCCAAATCCGCTGTCATGTCCGGGTCTTCTGCAAAGACTGCCATCAAGCCATCGAGAGCTGAGAGATTCCGTTTTTCAGCACAGTGGTGTAAATATTGGCCCGCATAGGCCGGGTTCCTATGCTTTGAGATGAAAAGTTCCCCCAGCCAGCAGGTATCGGAACTTTCATCCAGAATCGGCATCTTTCCTTCCTTTACAATCTGGCGGACTCGCTGGCGGAAAGCTTTCTGCCGGAACAATTCCCCCAGTTTTTTTCTCGTCCCCGCCATCAGCACTAAGGGGCGCAGATAATAGCCGCAGGATGTCAGGGTATAGTCGGAACAAGACGCGCTGGGTATGACATCATAGCTCAGGTCTATTCCCGAGGCGACAAGTCCGTCAAAATAGTCCATTGTCTCTTTGGCTGCTTTTACGGCCTCTGCCCCATCTCGAGCCATATTCATGACGTGAACATGGGAAATATTCATTTTGATGCCTGTATCTCCCGCCTGTCTGACCATTTCCCCATAACCTGAGAGACGGTCCGGCTGGCCCTGTCCATTGCAGTTGAAGGTATGGCTTGCAAAAATCCCCCCATACCTGGCAACGACTTGCAGCATCCTGTTCATTTCATCATCTGCCGCAAAGGGGCCGGGGATATACATCGGATCCCTGCCCGTTGAAATTCCAAAAGCGCCCGCCTCCATGCAGTCCCGGGTGACGGATTCTAAGGAGGCAACTTCACCTTCGGCCGCCTGCCGCATGCAGTCTCTGCCCATGACGGCAGTCCTTACAGCGCTGTAACCGATCAAAGGCGCCAGGTTTCCCCCTAGTGGAAGTTCATCGCATTTTCGGTTGAACGCATCAAAGCTCCGCCAATCCAGCCGTACGCCGTACCGCTTTTGGTAGGCAGCAGCAGCTTTCTCTCTGTCAAAGAGCAGAGACAGCAGCGCAAAGGGATCTGCTCCGGCCAGATTTAGAAATTCCTGGTCCAGATCCGAACAATAGAAGACTTCTTCCCCCTGGGGTGCGATGCCATAGCCGCAGTTTCCCGTTACCACAGTGGTTACGCCTTGTTTTAAATAAGGTTCCATTGCCGGTGCTGTGAGAATGGATTGATCCACATGGGTATGGGGGTCGATGAAACCAGGTGTCACAGTCTTTCCAGCAGCGTCGATGACTTTGCAGTCTTTGCTGTCGTCGTCTGTCAGGGAAATTTCCCCGATATATGTAATCACATCGCCAGTGATGCCGATATCGGCGAGGTAGATCGATCCGCCTGTGCCGTCACAGATGAGACCGTTTTTTATCACTATGTCAAACATACTGTCTCCCCCTTACCTAAACATGGTGATGATGACCATCAGTACGCAGACCATGGCATCTCCGATGACGAATCCCGTTGCCGCATTATCCATCTTCTCCGCAAAAGCGATGCCTTTTGTCTTTTCCACCACCAGACGGATCATGCCGCCCAGGGCAATACCCAGAATGGTCTTCGGCGCCAGATACATGGCAAGAGCGATACCTCCTGCCGGCAAGCCGATCAGAGAAAGCACTGCCCCCAGGGCACCGCCGATTGCAAATCGCCCTGGATTGAACAGGGTTGAGACGCCGCCTTCAGAAATGCCGTTGATTACTGCATAATACATGTTTCCGAAAGGGAATGTGAACAGCTCGTCGTTGAGGCCGAAGACTTTGATGATTGCATAGAACAGAGCCGTACCTGCCAGGCATCCGAAAAAAATGCCGATAAACTGCGCCTTGATCTGCTTCTTAGGAGAAGCGCTGACCATCTGTCCGATTTTCAAATCATACATGGTATCCTGCGCCAGAATGAAAGTATTGAAGTTCATAAAGGCGATCAGCATGGAGAATACTGCATTGCCAGTCAGCCCATAAGAGATCACGATCATAAAAATGTTCAGTGCCAGTCCTGCACTTAAACCCGATTCCGCAGAAACCCTGACTGCAATCATGGCAAAGAGCAGGCTTACCACCGTGCAGATGACCAGGTGGATGACTTTGATCTGATAATAGAAGTTGCAGAAGGCGATCATGGCAGCGGTCAGCACCAAAAGCAGAATCAGGATAGATTTCATGGAATAGTCTCGGTCGCTCTTTTGGTCCGCGCCTTTTTTGAACTGAAAGGCGTGGGCAATGGCTCTCCATTGTCTGCAGATGGGAATCACCGCCGCCAAAAGGGCAATGCCGATTACAATCGGCAGGTTAAAATCCTGGATCTCCGAAAAGTAGTCTTCGGCAGGGTTTGCAAACCAGCCGCGGCTCGTGCCGACAGGTGCTTCGATGAGGCAGATTAATAAGCTGGTCGCCAACATGCAGAGTGCATTTCTCGAACCCAGCACATAGCCCATGCCCAGCATCAGAGGCATGATCAGAATGCCCAAGGTCATGCCGTTCTCTGGCAGAAGGGATGTAAAATCCGCCAGATACGGCAGATATTCCATGTTCTGCAAAAAGGAAATCACCACGCTGAAGGCCACTGCGCCAAACAACAGCTTTGTTGAACTCTTGTCTTTGGCGTCAATCTGGTCCATGGCAGTCGTGCACATGACCGCGCCGGGAAAAGGCAGGTTTTTGTCGTAGACGAACTGGTCTCGAAGTATGGATACAAAGCAGATACCGATGGCATCTGCAAGCAATAGCAGAGCAAAGGTCGGCAGCACTTCCAATTTTTCTCCCATCATCAGCAGCGGCACGATATTACCGGTCAGCGAATAGGCGGCGAAAGTCGTCGCCGTCGCACAGGTCTGCATGATGTTGACTTCTCGTCTGTTGGTGGGACCACCGAAAAGTGGTATCAAAAGGACGCCAATCATAGAGGCAATGGGCGCCACATCGGTATCCAGACCTAATACCGCATCCAGATACATCATCAGCGCCATGAGCAGAAGCCCGATCATCACGCCAAAGAAGATCGCGCGAAAACTGAATTCTCTGTCCAGGCTCAGCCCAGAGGCCGCTTTTATTTCTTTTTTCATAATTTCCTCCCCAGGTGTTCTAAGGCAGCATGCATTCATCACGAAATTGATCGCTGCCGGTACACCTCGTCAAAAGATCGTTTTAGCAAAAGTGAGTCGACTCACTTTTTTTATACACCTTTTTCCTCCTCAAGTCAATCGATTTTTTCAAAAAATACTGAATTCTGTTATTGATCGTCTCTCAAAAGGTAGATTCTTTGTCGGCGTATAGGGCATGGGGGTATAAGAGAAGTCTCTTCTACGATACGGTTAGGTTTTTTGATACGATTTTAGAGGTTTCGCGTAACTTAACGACGACATCAGGAACCATTCCTCACGAAAATAGTTCATATTGCTTGCAGAATCTGTAAATCATCTGTATGCGGTTACTTTTATAGGCTTAGGCCGGTGTTTGAAGCGAAGAAATTTAAGTCAAAAGTAACCATAATCAAATATACCCCCTGGTGTAGGCCACCAGATAGCGACCCGGTTACGCGAGAATGTCCTGATACACTCAAAAAGCATAAGGATATTGTAGGCGAGGTAATCTGATCTTTTCTCCTTGCGCCAAAAGGGAATTTGTGTTACAACAAGATAAGAAAGAGGAGGAATATCCATGCCAAAAAAAACATTTTTGAAACTGACGCCAGAGAAGCAGCAACGAATCCTCAATGCGGCCGCGGACGAGTTTATTGAATATAAAGACCAGTACGAAAAGAGCAGTGTCAATCGCATTGCAGACAGGGCCGGCATCTCCGTCGGCAGTATCTACAAGTATTTTTACGACAAAGACGACCTGTTCTTCTGCGTTTTTAACAGCAACAAAGCGCAGCCGCAGACTTTGGCGGAATCGGATACGCTGTATGATTATTCCAAAAAAGAAATCGGCTTAGATTTAGAAGCGAGTCAGGTGGGCAATGACCTTGCGAATATTATTTTTCAAAACACCAGCCTCTTTCAGGGCTTAGTGTTCAGCGATACGGCAACACCGGATTATCTGGAGAAGCTGAAGGACTATCTGGCAAAGGACCAAAAGCGCGGTATTTTAAAGGACGGCATCGACTTGGAGGTAGCCGCCTATCTTTATTCCACCATCGAGTTCAACGCTTACCAATACTGTATCGCCCACGATCTCGATTTTTCTAAGGACACGGAGATCCTGCGCAAGATGACAGATATGTTTTTCTTCGGCATCTATCGTGATGATGCAGAAGCGAAGATAAAGAAAGAATAATTGTGTATATCAAGCGCACTAAAAAGGGATTGCGATTACAGTAGCTTTGCTACTGCTTCGCAATCCCCTCTGTTTTTTATCTTCCATTCTTGAAATACTCGATTTCTTCTCTCGTCAGTTTTCGGTAATGGCCTTCTGCAAGTCTTCCCAGTCTGACGTCGCCGATGGCGATGCGTTCCAGGCTCTGCACGTTGTTGCCGACAGCTTTGAACATTTTGCGGACCTGACGGTTTTTGCCCTCGTGAATGGTGATGTCCACCACCGTGTTCCGCGGATGACCTTTGACGATTTCCACCTTCGCCTTTGAGGTCACAAAACCGCCGATGTCCACCCCTTCCCTGAGTTTCGCGCACTTTTCATTTGACAGTACGCCGGCTACCACAGCGCGGTACGTCTTTGTCATCTCGTGTTTGGGGTGAGATAACGTATAGGCAAAATCCCCATCGTTTGTCATGATCAGCATGCCCGACGTATTGTAGTCCAGACGACCCACCGGGAAAATCCTCGCATCCACATCCTGGACCAGGTCCATGACAGTCAGCCTGTCCCGATCGTCGCTGACGCTGGTAATGTAACCAACCGGCTTGTTAAGAAGAATGTACACCTTCTTTTCCTCCGCCTCAATTCTCCTGCCGTTGACTTCCACCACATCGCCCGTGACAACGTCATAGCCCGGCTCCTTCAAGATCAGACCGTTGACTTTGACGTTGCCATTGGCAATCAGTTCATCTGCTTTTCTGCGGCTGGCTACACCAGCCTGTGCAATATATTTGTTAATTCTCATTGGTTTTTTCTCCGTTCACTTTGTCTTTAGTGATTTTAACACAAAACGCGATTAATTGAAAGCGTTATATATTCCCGTAAGCCCTGCTGTCTCTATGCGGTCTGCGATTTTCTCTATGTCCGTGGTGTAAAGCCCGGTCTCCTTCATGTGGGCAAAGAATTCATCTCCCGCAAAGGTGATCATGCCCCCGTCTGGTTTTTCGTATGTAAGAAGAGAGCCGATAGCGGTTGATTCCGGCAGTGTAATCAGTGTTTCACCGCGCGCTGCTCTGCCCGCATTGTGCCCGGCCAGGGAACCAGTAGAAATAGCCTCCGTATGTCCGATGAACAGTCCGGATTTTTCACCGCCGCAGAACAGATTCTCGACGTCCTTCACCTTCATGAAAGGATCTCGTTCCGTAACGGCCGTATACCTGATGGAATTTCCCTTTCCGCCGGCATAAGGATCGACGAACCGGGCATTTTCAAAACCTTCTACCTGGCGCAGCTCCGCCAGTGGGAAGTACGGCGTCATCATCTTGGCATAGCCCGTGTCGATTAAAATCACATTCTCAGCAAAAGGCGGCAATGCGTATTGACGACATACTTTCTTCGAGAGCTTGCTCTCGTTGATCAGTTCTTTTGGCAGCGGCACGACTGCGACCCCCTTTTCATTGAGTTCTTTTACGATTTTCTCTGACAGGCTGGATTTTTCCAGCTTGCAGGAACCGCTGAAAGCGCCCGGCGTACCGTCAGCCCGCTTTCCATAGTAGTCATGGCCACCGGCTTTTTCCGAAATGCTGACGCGAGGGCCAAAAGCAGGACAGCGTAATACGCACATGCTGCAACCGTTGCCGAACTCCATACAGTTTCCCATAGGGCCTGTAGTTCCCGTACAGTCGACAAAGACGTCGCCGTCAAAGCGTTCGCCGTCCGCCGATTCCAGCGCAGTAATTCGATCGCCCTCTTTGACAACGTCTGTGATCCTCGTTATCAGATGTACTTCGATATCCATTTCTCTCATTAGCCGCCTCACTTCTGGCTCCACTTTGACGACATTGTAAAAAGTTGCGTGGTCGTGACCTGGGAAATTTACGTTTTTGTGGGTCGCGCATTTATCTGTAATAGCAAAGAGCTCGTCTGCGCCCATCGCTATATTTTCTTCGGTCGCAGTAAAACGGCCATTGTTTCTCATGATTCCTCCTACGTTTCCTAGTCCCAGAAGCAGATCTGTCCGTTCCAGTATTTCTACCTCCGCTCCCGTTTTTCTTGCTGCGATGGCGGCAGCACAGCCAGACCAGCCGCCGCCGATAATTACGATTTTTGCCATATGAACCTCCAATTTACTTTTCCGAGTATCGGGGATCACGCACATAACGCCTGATATGTGCCATTTTCAAGGAAATTATGGCAGATTTCAGCGCCATCAGCAGGGTATTCTCAAAATTTCGCTCATAAATTAGGGCTTTTGTATTGATTATCCTGAAATTTTTGTTTCAGCTTATAAAATCATCCCATTTTTCCCGCTATTGGCCTTTAAACCACCTGAAAATCTGCCCAAATTTAGAAAAAAACATCTTTTTATGGCATTTCTCCCGAAAACGAAAGGCGGCATACCCCTTTAGGGTATGCCGTTTTACATCGTATCCCCGTATAGTATTCATATGATACTGGGGCACGTCTATATGTCATTTTGTTGGAAGAATTAATAAGCCATAGGCAAAACGTAGATGGAAATGCACAGATAATGGAGCACGCTGCCCGCCAGGACAAATAAATGCCAGATGCTGTGCATGTATTTTACGTTCTTCAAGGCGTAAAATACCAAACCGCCTGTATAGCTGATGCCGCCGATGAGAAGCAGCCAGAATGCCGGTGCCGGCAGAACATGGATGATGTCCTTGAACACAGCCAAAATCGACCATCCCATGATGACATAGAGTACCGTACCAAACTTCTCTGTCTTTTTCAGATCGATGGCGTTGAGCACGATGCCCAGAATTGCACAGGCCCATACTGCGATGATTACCGCAAGTCCCCTGCTGTTTCCTGCGAGGGCCACCAGACAAAACGGCGTATAACTCCCCGCAATTAAAAGGAAGATCGATGTATGATCGAAAATCCTCAGGATTTCTTTTGCTTTCGGATTGGCTACTGCGTGATACACCGTTGACATGGTGTAGAGCACAATCAGAGAGATTCCGTAAATCAAACTGGCCGAAAGCGCCAGTCCGCTGCCGTGGGCCACGGACATGACTGTCATCAGCGCCGTACCGCCAATTGCCAAAAGCGATCCCACGCCGTGAGACACGCTGTTGAAAATTTCCTCCCCTGCCGTATATCTTTTTAAAGTTCTATCTGCCATAAAACCAGCCTCCTGCTATTAGATTCTAATCATATTCTATGCAAAATATGATTTTTTATGTTCGTAAATATAATTTTCATTACTACATTATAATACATTTATAATCTTATTTTGTCAAGTCACCAATCACATTTTTCCTGTTGTAAAACACGGGCAAAAGAGATAAGATAGCAATAGCAAGGAGGTATCATCCATGTATCAAGGAATTATTTTTGATTTAGACGGCACTTTATGGGATTCTACGCTGCAGATTCTGCCGGCGTGGAACATCGTCTTACAGCGCTATAACATAGAACACAGGCTTAGTCACCAGGATATCAAAGGCTGTATGGGAAAGACGGCTGTACAAATTGCACAAAGAATACTGCCAGATGAACCACTGGAACGAAGTCTCCAAATTGTAAAGGCCTGCTGCCAGGAAGAATTGATATATCTGCAAAAGAGCGGCGGCACGCTGTATCCGCATCTGGAAAAAACACTTCGCACTCTGGCCGGGCAGCACGATTTGTTTATCGTCAGCAATTGCCAGGAAGGTTATATCGAAACTTTTCTGAACGTCCACAAGTTCAATCACTATTTTAAGGATTTTCAATGGGAGGGCAGCCACGGCCAATCGAAAGGTGAAAACATCAGAGATCTCATGACGCGCAATCAGTTGACTGTGGCGGTTTATGTAGGGGACACCCAGGGCGACCTGGATGCCGCAGATCTGGCTGCAATCCCCTTTATTCACGCTGCCTACGGGTTCGGACAGGTAAATCGCAGCGTACCTGCCATTCACGCTTTCACGGAACTGCCGTCTCTCTGCCTCTAACGAGACGGCCAGCAGCGACTTTTGCTCTTCCCCTGGTCCTGCTGGCAAACTGTTTCTTCTAATCTTGCCAGCGCATAAATAGCATCAGACAAGCGGTTGACATACTTCAGTAATACGTCGCGCACTTTTATCTCTTCCGCGGCGGCAATAATCGTTCTTTCCCCTCTTCTTACAACAGTTCTAGCCACATGGAGAACCGCAGAAGCTGCGTTGACCCCTGGGATTACAAACTCAGTCTGCACGCCTGTCGTCAAGGTGCAGCGGTCTACCATGCCTTCCAGCTCCGTAACCTCCTTGTCGCACACCACATCATCACCTAAGAGCTCCAATCCTTTTTCATCGCTGGCCAGTTCTGCCCCTACACGAAACAGCGTATGCTGAATTCGATCGATGCACTCTTTGATATAATCGTTGTGCGTCAGCGCATAGGCTACTCCCAGCACGGCATTCACTTCGTCCATGGTGCCGTAGCAGTTTACGCGTGCACTGTCCTTTCTGACTCTGCTGCCGCCCACCAGGCCGGTTTCCCCTTTGTCTCCCGTTTTCGTATAAAGATTTGCCAAATTCATCACATCCTAAATTATCAATTTTGTCATTAGGATATGTAGAAACTCCATATTCTATACAAAAACAGGAAATCATTTTTAATTATAAATAAGCGCTTTCTCAAAAACCGCCCTCCGGTAAACACTATTTTCCGCAGATGATTTCCGGCAAGCAAGGTCCATTGCGGTTTTTTAGGTCAAACCACCGAAACGATTAAAAAAGTATAAATTCAACGTGGTTCTAACCAATAAAAAACGTGGAAATGACGGAATCAAAGATTCCTATTTCCACATGTCACCCGTAAAGGGCGACTCTTCGCAAGATACGTTCTTTGCCTTTTCGCCCCAGCTTTCGCCGGCCTGGCGAAACGGACAGCGAAAGGCGCGTTAGCGACTGGAGGAGTGAGCGGAGCGAACGATGAAACATACGGAAATCCGTCCTTCGGGCGGTATTTCCTATGTTATAAAAAGGGGCTGCATCTGCAGCCCCATGTAACACGTACTTATTCACCTTTGTAATATCTGCCCAGAGCGTCGGCGCCCATGATGGCGGCGTAGACGTCTTCCGGCGTCACTGCAAACGGCATGTTGCCTAGAGTGTCGTTTTCCCCAGCAGCCAGCTTTGCGACTTCCATGATCTGATCTGCTTTGACTTCTTTGATGCCCAGATCTGCCAGGGTCACAGGCAGTCCCACTTCCATACAGAAATCCAGCACCTCTGCAATCTCATCCTCAGGCGCATTCTCAAGGACCAGCTGCACCAAAGTACCGAAAGCCACTTTCTCGCCATGGTACAGGCTGTGGGTTTCTTCGATAGCCGTCAGCCCATTGTGAATGGCATGAGCACCCGCTAAGCCGCCGCTTTCAAAGCCGATGCCTGACAGATAGGTATTGGCTTCGATGATATTTTCAACCGCCTTGGTGCATACGCCCTCCTTGACAGCCAGCATGGCGTTGATGCCGTCTGTCATCAAAGTCTCGTAGCACAGCTTTGCCAGAGCCATGGCAGCCAAAGTGGCTTTGCCTCCTACGCAGTTGGATGCGTCAGACTGCAGGCAGGCTCTCGCTTCAAAATAGGTGGCGAGCGCATCTCCCATGCCGGAAATCAGCAGGCGCACCGGCGCTTTGCTGACGATGTCTGTATCTACCAGAACCATGTTCGGGCTGGCAGGCAGGAACAGGTATTCTTCGAAAACACCCTCATCTGTATAGATGACGGACAGAGCGCTGCAAGGCGCATCAGTGGAAGCGATGGTCGGTACGATGACCACCGGCATGCCCAGATAATGGGCTGCTGCCTTTGCTGTATCGTGGATTTTTCCGCCGCCGATGCCGACGATGACCTCACTTCCTGCCGCCTGGCAGGCCGCTTTGACCCGTTCGATCTCCGTCTTGCAGCATTCACCGTTAAAAGCTTCGTAAACAATCTCCGCATCCCCCTGGCCGAGAGCGATTGCAGGTTCGACTCTTTTTCTGCCGGAAGGGCTGGTAAGAATAAAGAGTTTTTTACCAAAGTTGCCCGCATGGGCGCACAAGTTTTTCAGTTCCCCTTTGCCCTGCACATATCTGCTAGGACTTCCAATGATTTTGGCCATAAATTTACCTCCTTTGATATCACATACAACACAATAATGTATCCATTATTACTGATGAGCATATTTTACCACAAAAAAATGCCCTCAAACACAAAAAGCTGTGAGGAGGACATGTTTTTTATTTGTACTAGTTTGTTTCTGCAACCTGCATCATGATGGCGCATTCCATCCGCTTCTTGAAGAGCTGGCAGCCGTAGTCGTAGACGCCTTTGATGGAACCAGTCGCGTGATAGGCATTGGCTGCACAGCCGCCGCTGCAGTAGAGCCTCGCCCAGCAGTCCTTACATTCTTCGCGGGCATAAACGTTGCACAGTTTGAAGTCCTGACGCACTTCTTCGTTAACCACACCCTGCCAGATGTCGCCCATCTTGTATTTCTCGTCGCCTACGAACTGATGGCAGGGGTAGAGGTCGCCCCAAGGAGTCACGGCAAAATACTCCGTCCCGGAGCCGCAGCCGGAAATTCTCTTGTAGATACATGGTCCGTGGGTCAGATCGATCATATAGTGATAAAACGTAAAGCCCTTCCCCGCCTTCTTGCGCCGGATCATCTCCTTGGCCAGAATCTCGTACTGTTCAAAGAGCTTGGGCAGATCTTCCTCGGTCAGAGCGAAGGGATCCTCCGGCGGGCAGACCACCGGTTCCATGGAAAGCTCCGTAAAGCCCAGATCGGCCATGTGGAAGATGTCTTCCGTAAAGTCCACATTGTTATGGGTGAAGGTACCGCGCATATAATATCCTTTGCCGCCCCTCGCTTCCACCAATTTCTTGAACTTGGGCACGATCATGTCGTAGCTGCCCTGGTCGTTGATGGTTCTGCGCAGCCGGTCGTGAACTTCCCTGCGTCCATCCAAGCTGAGCACCACGTTGTGCATCTCTCTGTTGGCAAAATCGATGACGTCGTCGTCGATGCCCACGCCGTTGGTTGTCAGCGTAAACCGGAAGTTCTTGCCGTGGGCTTCTTCGATGCTGCGGGCATAGCGCACCAGGTCTTTGACCACCTGCCAGTTCATCAGCGGCTCGCCGCCAAAGAAATCCACCTCCAGGTTTCTGCGGTCACCCGAATTTTCGATCAAGAAGTCCAGCGCCCGTTTCCCTGTCTCAAAACTCATCAGACCTCTTTCGCCGTTGAAGTTGCCCTGGCTGGCAAAGCAGTATGTACAGTTGAGATTGCAGGTGTGAGCCACGTGAAGGCACAGGGCTTTGACCTCTGTATGGCGGTTCTTCAAATCGTAAGCATTGGGTTCGTAGATGTCCTCAGAGAACAGCTTTTTCTGCCTTCTCAGTTCCTCGATATCGTCAAAGACTTCTAAAATATCCTCGCGGGTCACGTCGGGCTGTCCGGCGTACTTTTCTAAGATCTGTGCTGTCAGTGCTTCTTTTTCTTCAGAAAAGTAATCGTGGATGATGTCATAGGCAACATCATCCACTACATGTACCGAACCGCTATAAACGTCTAAAACGATATTGTATCCGTTCAGTTTATATTGATGTATCATTAGTTCTTCTTCTCGCACTCCTGGTTTGCAACGCCGCAGGAAGTCTTGCAAGCTGACTGGCAGGAAGTCTGGCACTCGCCGCAGCTGCCGTCCTTGATGCTCTTCTCTAAATTTCTCGTTTCTATTGTCTTGATTCTCTTCATTTTTCTTCTCGCCTTTCTATGATAATGTACTCATTCTATCTTAACGATTTTACCCCGGATTGTCAAGTCTCAAAGGCTTCGGCTTTCCTGCCTATGACCAGACAAAAAGAAACATTATGCTCTATTGGGATGCTGAGCATAATGTTCCTAGGAAAAAGTTTTATGTAGTTACGAAAAAGGACATGTGTGAAACAATCTATAATGTGTGTCCTTGATGTACTGATGATATTTTACATCAAAAAAGTCGAAAAATGTCATTTTTAGTCCGAAATGTAGAAATTTCTGTTCAAAATGCATATTATTAAAACAAAAACTTTAAATATGCGTCTTTTAAATCCTTTCCGCAGCTGCGGGAAATAGGAATTCTTTGGCCATCGCACATCAAAATATCACTTCCTATGATACTGCTTATGTGTTCCAAATTTACGATATAGGCCCTGTGCGGCATAAAAAAACGTTCGTCATCACTTAACAGCTCATGCAGCGCAGCGAGTGTCGTTCCTGTTTCAATCTGCTCTCCGCTGAGCAGCGTAATCCCCCTTCTCCTGTTAAAGCTTTCGATGGTAACAATGTCAGAGGCAGCAACTTTTCTCAAGCCGCCTTTCACTTTAATAATCAAAGGCTGCCTGTCATTGCGTTTTAACTTTTTGATAGTATCCTCTAAGATCCTGTTGAAGTCTTCTTTGATGATGGGCTTTACAATATAGTTGGATGCATTTACACCAAAGGCATCCACGCCATATTCTCTGGATGAACTCGCAAAAATAATTTCGCACGGTTCTTTTCGCTGTCGAATCTTCTTCGCCACTTCAATGCCATTGATGTGCGGCAACACGATGTCCAAAATTATTATGTCAAAGCTGCAGCTTGCTTCAATACAGTCCAGCAGATCATAAGCGGACTGAAATTTTCGCAGATTTATCGCGTATTCAGGATTTGATTCTGCAAATTCTTTTACCAGGTCAAAGGCATACTCCAAGTCCTCAATCCGATCGTCGCAAATACAGATTTTAATCAACTGTGTCACCCTCTTTTCTTCTTACGGCAACGCCGCAGGATCGTGGAATTATTTTACCACGGCAGTTCCTTTGGATTTAGAATCGTTTGCCGTGATTCAATGAACGCATCCTTGCAGCGAAGCTGTAAGCTCTTTGCGTTCATTATACCATACCATCGCGACAAAGGACAAGGGTGAGCCATATGAAACTGGCAGACATATACAAGTGCGGAACCTTCCATCACTTCACCTATTGTTAACAAAGGTTTTACACATGTTTGATTGCGGTCTGCGCTCTCCTGCAGTATGCTGAAAGCAGAAAAGAACGGAGGTAATAACTATGAAAACCAGAACTTTATCTGTCATCAAGGTACTGCTTGTTGCTGCAGGAATTTTGCTCTTCTGCATTCCCGCCTTGTTAAATCTGGATGCAAACACATATAAGATGTATATCCCGCTCAGCGTGATAACCACGTCTTTGGGAGTGATTATCCCTCAGCTGCTCCTATGCATCAACACAAAAAGAAACAAGCACTTGCAGCAAAGTGCTTGTTTTTTATTTATTTTAGATTCTCGCCTTACATCTATGTATCGTCTTGCCCGTCTCATCGTCATAGGTGCAGGCTCCGCAAACGCCCTCACCACAGCACATGTTGCCGCTGGTCGGTCTGACGATCTTCTTTCCTGCTGAGGTTTCGACCTTGTCAGCGTAATAAGGTGAAGTCAGTGAAAGAATATTGATCTTTCCGGTCTGCGCCATCTGCTCCATGTTGTTCAAGACCTCTGCGCTCTCCAATCCACCGCTGGCGAAATCTTTGACGTGGATGGAATCCACTGGCAGATCTCCAAAATAGTCTTTAAAGAAGTCAAATCCCACTTTGTCGAGGTCCACATAGAGGTTCATGTTTTTCAGCCACTTGCTGTATCTCGTTCCTCCATCTAAGAAGTTACGCAGGGGCGCCATGGCGATACCCTTGGCGTAAATCAGTGATCCTTCCGGTTCTGCATCTAACCCGCCCATGCCGGACAGAGCATTGTAGTAGACGCCTCTCACGCACAGAATCTTCTCTGCTGCCAGAAGGCTGCCGCTCTTCGGTCCGCAGCTGGAAACACCCAGGTGCAGCCGCTCTTTCTCTGGCTCTGCTTTCAGCACGGAAACAGGCATTCCGTACCATTCTTCACTTTCTGATGCTCTGACAAATACATAGGCTCCTGCCGTCTGCGCTTTCTGACAAAAACCCTTGTCTGCCTTGAGCACGAACACTTTGAAGTTCTCGCCGTACTGCTTTATCTCTGCGATTTCATAAGTCTTATCCTGCCGTGCTTTAACCAATTTTCTGGCGTTCTGCTGATACAGTGTATAAATGCATGATCCCTGCCAATTGCAATCTTCGCAGCTGCCGCCCCGCAGTTTGCTGCAGACAAGGCATTTTCCGTATTCGGCAAGGGCGCAAGGACAGCCTTCTCTTCCTGCGTCGATACATCCGTTATTTTTCATTGTTACACCCCTTTACGTTGAATCCGTAGTCCATCAGACTATAAGCGTCGTTGAACCAGTCTCCATCGTTGAGGACGACGCAGATCATCTCCACATCTCCCCGTTTTGCCGAAGCGACCAAAGTCCTGCCGGACGCTTTGGTAAAGCCGATTTTGATACCCGTGGCTCCGTCGTACTGGAATACGGTCTTATTCTTATTTGTATACTGTTTCCACGTTTTTGTTCCTACTACTTTGCGAAAAGTTTTGTTTTCCATCGCACATTTGGCAATTTTCGCTAAATCTCGCGCAGTCGTATAGTGGTTTTCATCAAAGAGTCCGCTGGGATTCACAAAATTCGTGCCTGTACACCCCAAGCGCTCTGCTTTTTCGTTCATCATCCGGATAAAATGTTCCAAGTTGCCTCCCATACAGGCCGCCAGCGCTGTCGCTCCGTCATTGCCCGAACGGAGCATGACCCCATAGAGTAGCTCTTCTATGGTTTTCTTCTCATTCTCCTTCAAGTATAGAGATGAGCCTTCCACGCCTACCGCCACCTTGGGAATGGCCACTTCTTCATCAATACCGATGCCGCTCTCCTTACAGACATCCAGTGCGACCAGCGCGGTCATAATCTTGGTGGTACTGGCCGGATACCCCTTTTCATCAGCATTTTTCTCAAAGAGAACCTCGCCTGTCTTACCGTCGATCAAAATCGCCTGCTGGGCGCTGACTGACGGCGGCGTGGGCAAGTCTGCCGCAGTAACCTTGCTGCCTGGTTCAGATAGATAGCCAAAGATCATCAGACCAAAGATGAAGGCTAAAATCACACAAATAATTATCAATACCTTTTTCATAAATAAAAAAATCTCCCTTACCAATATATTTTCGTAAGGGAGATTTATGAATGATTTTTTGGTTTGAGTAAAGGTTGTTTGTGGAGGGGGAGGATGAGGGATGAGGCACGTCCGCTGGTTTTAACCCCAGAGAACTAAATTTACGTCGTTGAGAATATTTTTTTGTGAATTGTTGATAATTATTTGTAATTATCATTAGATTATAGCTATTTTGTGCATTTACTACCGCGTTTCTCCATTTTTATGATACTCAAAAAGCAAAAAGCTCCCTTCAAAAGTTCAAACTGCAAAGGGAGTACGGACCCAGCATAGCCTAAGTTAGACAATAGATGGTCTGCTCGCCATATCTTATGCTTTTTTCTCTAAGAACCGCATCAGACCTTCAAGTCCTATCAGAATATCCTCGTAGGTATCGTCAAAGTTCCCCGTATACCAAGGGTCAGCGATGTCCCGATCCTGCCCTGCGAAATCCAGTAGCTTGTAGATTTTGTTCTCTGGGTCTTGTTTGATGATGCGCCCGAGGCCGCGAATATTTTCCTGATCCATTACAATCAAGTAATCAAAATCATCATAGTTGCCGGGTGTAACCTGGCGGGCGCCACGGCGTTCAAAAGGAATGCCCGCCTCACGCAGTTTTGCCTTGGTACCGCGGTGAATATCGTTGCCGATTTCCTCACGGCTGGTAGCCGCCGACTCGATGTGGAATTGGTGTTGCAAGCCCTTGCGAGCGACCATGTCCTTTAGCATGTATTCCGCCATCGGTGAACGACAGATGTTGCCGTGGCAGATGAATAGTAGTTTTGTCATCTTGTTTATATCCCTTCATAAGTTTTTAAAACTCAATATTCCAAACGTCTTTTCATATTCCATTTTTGCCATTTCCTACGTAAATCTACATAAATCTTTGTAAATTAACTGGAGAATGTTGTGCTAACATAAGTAGTTATGCTTACTTCTTAAACATAAATTTCAGCCATAAGTCATCCGAATATATTCCAATGTCTTTATAAAATGGTCTTTTCTCGCCTTCAGAAAATCCTTCATCAATTAATTTAATAATTTGACGACGCTCCCAATTATCTGCTCTATAAAAATATTCTCTTATTTCTAACAGCTCTCCTCTGGTAAGTTTTCCTCCTAACGCTTCTAATAATGCCCTTCCAATATAATCACCTGAATTTCTTTTAAGATTACGAAACAAATTTAATAAGGTTTCTTTATCAGCAAATATTGGTGACGCAAATAATCTTACCAAGTACACTTGGATATATTCTGGCGTATCCTCAATAAACCACTTTTCAAAGTCCTTTCGGATGTTTTCTTTATCTTTGGCAACCATTTTTTCGCCTGTTTTTATCATAACATCTACATAATAAGGAATGAACTGAGGGAACTTTTTAAGTATAGTCGGTAATTTTGCTAACTTCTCATATTTTTCTTGTGCCACTATAGTTTTGATTAAATCTGTTATCTCTTCTGGTTCTATCAATAAGCTACTTTGTGCCTTAATAATTAATTCATCTATATCGCTTTGAGATAATTTTTGTTTTTGCTTTTCCGAAAGTTCTCGAAATTTAGTCGGTATTAGACCAGAATAGCCCCTAATGATTTTTCCTCGCTCTTTCTGAAAATCCTCTTCTTTTTCACTAGACTTATCAACGTTTTTTTGAATCATAACATTTTTAGTTTCTCTGCTTTTATCCGTCTTCTCTTTTTTATTCTTGTCAGAAATATCCTTAATTCTCGTTTTCTGTATATTTAAGCAAATTCCTTCTCTACTTAAGCAATGAACCAAAATTGCCAAATGACTATGTGCCGTATATGCATCTTTAGCAAAAATTCTATAATCGTCAACAAAACGACAATAATCAATTTTTTTAGATATTAAATAATTATCCACCTCGACTAATGAAGCTTCTGCCAGAATTCTAGACGCATTGGATCCTACTGGTAATCCGTATGAATCCCGATTTGCCCAAAACAACAATACTTGATTAATTAAATGTACAATATCTTTGTCTATACTATCTGATGACAAAAGTATAGATTCAACCCTATGTATATTCAATCGATCATAGAAATTTGAAAAATCACATTCAACCATTACTTTGTTTTTACTTAATTCACTTTTACGTAATACTTCATCTCGAAAAGCCGTATAATTGTATTTTGCATCAAAAAGCCTTCCATTATCTTGTGGCATAAACCTATATGAAAAAACTCTTTGTTTACTTTTGTTAATGCGTAATCGCTCTATTTCGTTGGCAACAATTAATGCTAATGTCAAAAATACTATTTCATCATAAACTTCTGTAAGAGCACATTTTCGATAATCAGACAAACTCTTCTTTGGAATTAATACATGCCCCAATTTATGAAGTTTTAACTCTGACAATTTTCCAGTCATAATAGCCTGTACAATTTTGCTGCAAATTTCATTTGCAAAATTAACATCACTTAGCATATCCACTTCAAAAGGTCTATTAAATAAATCGACATCTGTAATTCCTTCGTACAAAATATTTTTGATTGCCATACGGCAATACTTTTTTACTATATCCTTTTTCACCATAAGCTCACCACCAAAAATATATAAATATTTTTATTCTTCGCTCTCTATCAGTTTTTTCAACTCTTTTTTACTTGGTAATACTGTCTATTATTTACTTATAAATATCAGACAATTATCCTCTGGCAAAATCTTTTTTACTACTGCGTCATTTTTATTATTATATAGCAAAATTCTAATTGTCGGATTTTAATCTTCCATTTTCACTCTATGGTCATAATAATTTACATATATCTGCATTTGACCTATATCCTGATACTTCTGCAGACCGATTTTCAAATCAAAGAGTATAAAGCAACACAGCAAACGAGTAAAAAACACCAAATTCACTCTATAATGCTCATCTTCAAAAGTAAATCTTACCTGTGTTCCAACAAAAATCAATCCTCGTCCTAATTTCAGCAGCAACTCTTGTAAATGATCAATTATCTTCGTTTCCAAATTTGTTTCTGAATGTTTTTCAAGTTTTGGAAGGCCTGTAAATCCCAATACATCAGAATCTTTCAGCAAATCTTCAGGCTTCTCAATAATTTGTCTTTCTGTCGATAACCGTTGAATTCCTTCTTTATCCCTACTCAATACTAATCATTCATATAGTGCCCTATCATGCTGCCACCCCAGTTCCTTTACACCCCAGCCGTTCCTAGCCGCCTCGATTTCATAAAAATATCGTTCGCCTATATTGTGAACACGCATATAGATAAATATTTTAATTGGCAGACACTTTCTGTCCAATCTGGTCTTGGGAATATACCACATAAAATCTACGCATCAACTTCAAATTTTCTACAGAAAATCTTTTACCTAAACGCTCCGTTAAACGTTCTGACAACTCTTTAAGAATCGCTTTCTCATATTCCAAGCGCTGTTTCCCACTCTGTTCTTCTTCTACAATCATATGTATCACTTCATAATAGGAATAAACCATAGAAATATCTAATGCCATTTTTACCTGTTTTAGAATTTTTTAAAACTTCTAATACCATATCAAATCGAATTGGGTAGAAACTGTCTACCCAATTCATATCATAACAAAATATCCCTCAAAATTCTACTATAATGAAAAAATTATCCTATTTACATTTTTCTTTGACATATCAAAACCCTAACCCCAAATAAAATGGTGTAATGTTGATGTAGTAAGTCCTTAATTAGATCGTGAAACCATTGTTTTCTTGTGTTCGGCACGTTTTGGCAGGTTATCGCAGTTTCACGATACTTCAAAAGTAAAGCCGCTTTATACTTTCTTCCGTGTCAAGAAAATCCCAACAATCGCACCGATAAGGATGATCGGGGCTAATCTGACAAACAGCCATTCAAATGCGTGTAAAGCTGCAACGGCAACGGCTGTTTCAGCGTCATGATAATCCCACCCCAAGTAAGGACTATTCAATACGATTAAGACCGCAGAAATGATTACTATGGTCACACACAAGGAGATCAGCAGCCAATGGAGCACTTTGCGCCTCGTGGTCTTCCTCTGTGCCAACTGCAAGTTTATAATCTCCAATTTTTCAGAAATCGCCTTTAAATCATCAGCCTCAGGCTCAATCACAGTTTCGCCAAGCAAAGTGCTCACGGGTGTTTCAAGTGCCTCTGATATGGAAATTAGCATATCAGAATCAGGGACTGACAGTCCTTGCTCCCATTTAGAGATTGTCTGCCTCACCACATTCAGCTTGATGCCTAGCTCTTCTTGCGAAAGTCCTTTTGATTTTCTGATTGCTTTTATGTTTTCGTTTAACATTTTAAATAACCTCTTTTCCTCATTCGTTAACGCCATTGTATGAGGGATTGGCCGTTGCTGCAAGCAACGCATATTAACATGGAAGCCTTATTGTAAATTATCAGATCCTACAGAAAGCCTTTATTTCAAAGTTCTACGCCTCGCATCAATCAAGAGTATACCCTATTTTCGGAATAGTAGCAATACTATCAGAATGATGTAATCAGAACAAGTAGAACTTCACCCGTGTTTATTTGTGGAATTCATTATTTTTTCTCATCACGTGATTACAATTTGACAAGAATGACAATAAGACAATGGTCATGTCATTGGTATAGAGAATGCTGATCAAGTAATTTTACAACTTAATAACATGATCCGCGATTCGATCAAACCTGATATAACGAGGAACAATTCAGGAAGCGAAATATACCATTTGACGCTGCTAAAATGCAGACCCTCGGCATGATATCTCAAGATGGCATTTACTCCAATATTACTCTGCTTTTATCTGACCAGTGCAGTCATACGATAAAAGCTGCCACATTTACCGGAACAGATAAGACCACATTTCAGGACAGACGTGAATTTATTTCTGTCGGTGGTTTGCCTATTGGCATCACTCTGGATAATATTATGCTCGGTCTTTCCGTTTGTAAAAATCCAAAGTTGGCAGCAATTTTCTATCAACTGGAACCGATTGAGGCCTACGGTACTGGTATGCCAAAGAGTGTAAAAGCATACGACAAAACTGGTTTGGAGCTTAAAATTGAAGTAACCAATAACGCTTTTAAAGTCACCCTGCCAAACTGCAACACCTCAGCTAATGTAAATATTACAATCCCTGCTGCACTAAAAACTGAAGCGAAGCACATCATGGTTGAGCTCCTTCAGGCATTGATTTACATTGAGCTCATAATACACATTCATATCTATTGGTAAAATTCTTTCATACTCTCATACTTTTTCTCGATACTATAAGCCAAATCTAGTAAATTTCGATTTACTTATTTACGATTTACTTATGTTACAAAAGTTTTAGTCACTTTCTACCTCATACGTCAGTTTCTCATCTTCTAAAAAATGCAGGAACTCATCGCTGCCATCATCAATAATTGAAAAATGAGTTTTTGAACTCGGTACGGGATTTCTCTCATAATAGTAGTATCCTCGATGAAACAACCCCTCCCCCACATTTACCTTTATCTTATCTCCTGTTTCTAATTTTCTGTATTGTTCAAAAGTCACTTCAATAGGAAGATCCTCTTGCCCTTCAAAGTCCCCGTATACATAAAAAGCATATTCCTCAATCATCCTTCCACTAACAGCGTAGGCTTTCTCCTGAACCTCTACGTCAACTGACTTTATTTCTCCCGAGTCAAAGGTCACCTCCACAAAGTCCGCTGCATTGATAAAAGACAAAATCCAGAAAATACTTACCGCTGCTATGGCGATCTTATATTCTTTGATATCATCGCCCTTCCGCACAAAAGTCAGCACTCCCATTAAAATCCCAAGGCAAATCGGTATAACCAGGCTGACCTCTTCAATCAATTGACTCTTCGATCCCAACACAAAGACAAGCATCGGAAGAATGACAATCCCCAATACAACAAAAAAACTAAATTCGTAGTTCACGAAGACAAGTCTCAATAACAAGTACAGGATAATCAACGCAAAATAGGAAAAAGCTACGACTTTTTCAATAAGCTGTGATTGGTTAACAGTGGTAACTGCCACAATGATAATTGAATAAATCGTCATACACACGCCAACAGCGTCAAGTTTAAAATATCGCTTTATTTTCGTCACACACGTACCTCCCTTCATTTCTCAATCGTTACACCCCTTTCACACCTAATACCCCGGCACCTAACCGTAACATATCTCACATCTCTAGTCGAAACCAAAAAATGGATCTCATAGCTTCCATCCGTCAGCAGATACACTTCATCATGGACATACGTACAATTTGAAGTGCGGCGCCCCTGGTCTTCATAGGTACGTATATACAGCCCTTTTTCCCGTTCAAAAGAAATCACGTCCTTGAATACAATCTTACGATATGGACTGGCGCCTTCCTTACAAAAACCATCTTCACGAATCACCATGACAACATCTTTTCCATGTCGTCTCAGGAACAATATGCAGCTATCGTGCTGCGGAAGAGCCACATAAACCTCTCTGGGGATTTGCTTTCGCTGCTTGCTCCATTCTCTTTCTGCCCTCTTATTGATGGCTCTCAATGCCTTCTGATTCGCCCTTTCCTCCATCTTTAGCAGCGAATAGACACTCTCAGGCAGCAAGTTCAGCGCCAGCAAACGCCTGTCCACCTTTTCCAGCACCCATCCCGGAAATCTGCTGCCGCCATACTTCATGCGGGTTCTGTAGCTTTCTTCAAACAGCCGAATCGTCTCCGAGGGGTCAAAGGGTGGGCGGTTCTCATATTCTGTCTGCGCTTCCCTCTGTTCCTTTTCCAGATGTGATTTCACTTCCTCAAAAGACTTTGGTCTGATAAAACTTCCCGTTTCCTCATCGACAAAAATCCAATCTTCCAAGTCGGTGCTCTCAGGATCAATATCCGATGCGTCAAAGAGAAAAAAAGGCGGTTCATTATAGCATTTCTTTTCCTCTGCAATCATCTTCTTCAATGCTTTATCGTAAAAAGCCTTGATTTCAGCCTCCGAATAGTCCTGGTCGGGAATCTTCTTCATTCCGAAAGTATAGTTGGTTTTCTGCATCAGATCATACCATTCTTTTGTATAATATCTCATTACAATTCCCCCTCACACTGTCTGCTTTGCTGCCAGCTCTGCCACCGCTGAAATGCACGGGTTATCGCTTTTCTTCCAAATCAGGTTTTCTTCTTTTCTCGGTGCGTCTTTCAGCGGAACAAAGACGACCGCATCCGTTTGCAAAGCTTTGTGTTCATCTGCCAAAACGGTCACACCCCGCTTTGCCGCAACCATCATCAAAAGCTCTGGAAAGGAGTTTGCCTCATAGTTCAAGTTAGGCGAAAGTCCCGCTTCTCTTGCAAGTTCAATGATCAAATCGTGCTCCCTGCCGGAGACCATATAAGAAATGGCGAGAAAGTTTTCGTTTTTCAGCTCTGTGAAGGAAATCTCGTCCCTCTCTGCCAGCCTGTGATCCTTTGGCAGAACCGCACAGTTCGTACTTTCACAGACCCGAAGGAACGCCAGATTTTCCGACCTGGGCCAGTCGCAGGAAAAGATAAAGTCCACGGTATCGTTATCCAGCGCCCGCAGCAATCCGTTGGGCGGGAAGAACTTCAGATCTGCCCGTATACCCGGCTGCTTCTTGTTCAAGAGGGAAAGCAGCCTGATTGCAGCGGCATCATAATGGTCTGATGGCAGACCGAAAACCACCCTGCCGTTCAGGGTGCCCGATGCAGATTTTGCGTTGTTGATCCCATGGCGCAAAGTGTGCAGCAGCGTCCTGCAGGTATCCGCAAAGGCGATCCCCTCCGCCGTAAGGGTTACTGTCCTCGTATTGCGATGCACCAGGTCCAAGTGCAGCTCCTTCTCCAGCGCCTGAATGCTCTTGCTCAGCGCCGGCTGTGAGATGTAAAGCTGATTTGCAGCCAGTGTGTAATTTTTGCACTGCGAAAGCGCATAGAAATGTTCCAGTTGATCAATGGTCATGACGTACCTCCTTAACCCTACTATACCAAAGCGGCCGCAGGCTGGCAAGGCACTTATTCCAAACAGTTATTAATTTTAACAAAAACGATGCATTTCACTCTTTAATCGACTTTATATATAATCTAATCAATTGAAGAAAGGAATCCAAACAAATGAGAAAAAATCTACGAACCCTATTAGCGGAAAACGACCGTCTATTCGGTTGTTTTGTCCAGATCCCCTCTCCGGAAATCGTCGAGATGGCGAGACACTTCGATTATGTCATCATCGACGGGGAACACGGCCACATCTCCCATGAGCAGATGCTGTCTATGGTCCGTGCGGCAGAAGCCGTGGACCTCGCTGTCATGGTGAGAATCTCTGACATCGACCCCGTCCTGATCAACCGAATCTTAGACATGGGCATCACCAGCCTCCTTGTACCAAACGTCAGCAGCAGAAAAGACGCCATAACCCTTGTAAAAGCAGCCTTCTATCCGCCTCTGGGCAGCCGCGGCGCCTGCCCTTTCACCCGGGCAAACTACTATGGCAGCAGCGCTCCCGCTGACTATTACAAAAAGACCAACGAGGATCTCTTCATCGTCGCCACCATCGAAGACGCGCAAGGCCTTGCAGAAATGGAAGACATCATCAGCCTGGACGGCATCGATGGTCTCGGCACAGGACAGTTTGACCTGTCCGTCTCCCTGGGCGTTGCCGGCCAGATCGACCACCCTAAAGTACGCGAAGCCGCAGCAAAGGCAGAAGCTCTCGCCGAAAAATATGGTAAGATATATACAAAGATGATCATGGAGCCCGCAGATAGCCAATCCATTTCCAGCAAAGCCTGCCGCCTGATCATGTGCGGCAGCCCTGAAATACAGATTCAGAATGATCTCCAGGGTACAGTGTGCGAGGCAAGAAAGCATCTAAGGATTTAGTATTAAAGAAAGGTAACAAAATGGATAAGAAAAGCAAACAATATTACATAGGAGCCGCCGTCATGTTCCTGTTCTCCTTTATCCTGCCCAGCTTTGTCTCTCCTTGGGCAGAAGGCATTACCGATGCTGGTGTCACCATCGTCCTCATCTTTGTCGGCACCATCATCGGCCTGATTGCGACCAACGACTGCATCCTCGCCGCCCTGTTTTCCATGTGCGCCCTGGTCTATAGCGGCATCTTTGAACCGGCAGGCGTCATCGGCGCTTTTATCGGAAACCCGATGGTATGGCAGGTCATGACCCTCTTCGCCCTGAGTTACGTCATCGTCCGCGATGGCACCGGCGAAACCATTGCCCGCTTTATTTTGACCAGAAAAGGCTTCCAGAAGCGTCCGCTGCTCATCATCGCCGTGCTGATGATCACTATGGCGACAGCTGCAGTCTTTGTCGGTGTCTTCGGCGCGCTGATCATCTGTTTCGTCCTGCTCAAAAGCATCTGCAAAGAGGCCGATATCGACCCTAACTCGCAGTTTGGCCGCCTTCTCTACCTGGGCTGCTTTACCAGCGCCTGCGTAGGCGTCAACATCATGGGAAAGATGAACGCTCTCCACTGGGCGACAGCGCAGTTCTTTATCGACGGCACCGGCGTTGACATCCCTCCCTATGCCTTCTCCCTTTATTCGCTGGTCCTGCTGGCAGTATTCATCTTCGTGTACATCCTCTCCATGAAATTCATCTTCAGGTGCGACATGAACAAGCTTTCCGGGGTAGACCTGATTCAGGTTCTGGGTACAGACAACACGAAACCGAGCCGCAAACAGCTGATCCCGCTGCTGGCATTCCTCCTCATCGCGGTCTACACCTTCTTTTACGGCTTTATCCCCGAGGACCTTCCTGTCATCTCCGGTCTGAAAGGCATGGAAAACATCGTTTTCGGCTGCGCTGTCATGGCAGTCCTCGCCCTGGTCCGCGTAGACGGAGAGCGCATCTTTGACTTGAACGAAGCCTTTACCAAAGGCATCAACTGGCCTATCTGCCTCGCCATCGGTTCTCTTGCAACCTTGGGCGGCCAGCTTCTGGCAGACGACTACGGCATCAAAGGCTGGCTGGTCGGCGAACTGGGAAGCACGATCACGGCCTCCTCGCCGTTGGTCCTTCTGGGGATTGCCATCGTCCTTTCGACGGTACTTACAAACTTTTTCTCCAACACGGCTACCATGTACATCATGAGTGCTTTGGTTGCATCCCTCTGTATGCCGTTTCTTGATGCAGGCTATAACATCGTCGTATTTCCTGTGGCAATCAGCACCAGCGCACAGATGGCGTATCTGACCTTTGCTTCCTCTGGGCAGGCGACGCTGCTGCTCAGCGAGAAGAATATCACCAACAAGTTCATCTGGTCATCGGGTCTTCTTGTCCTTGGACTTTGGATGGTGTCCGCCTTTGTCACCTCCAGCATCCTGCTCATGCTTTAAGAAAGGAAGTGAGGTATAGAAAATGAAATTTCCAACTCATGTGAACATTCACGAGGTCTGCCCCAGGGACGGCTGGCAGCGGTATCACCAGCTCCTACCCACAGACATCAAAATCTCTCTGATCAAGTCGATGATCGATTACGGCTGCAACGAAATCGAGCTGGGGGTATTCTCCAAAATCCCAAAGCTGACCAGACAGTATCAGGATATGGAAGCCCTCGCTTCCGCCATCCTGCCCTACGCAGAGGAACGGGGCGTGAAGATCACCAGCCTGGTCAACGATTACGAGGATGCCCGCCGTTCGCTTGACCTGGGCATCAGCAACGTGTCCTGCTTTCTCTCCGTCAGTGAGGAATTCGCCAAAGGCTTTGATACCACCGCCGAGAAGAGCTTTGCCGATCTTGCTGCAATCGCAAAACTGCCTGACGTCAACGTGACCCTGGCACTGGGCGCCGTCTTTGGCTCCCCCTTTGGCGACGAGACGCCGGTTTCGCGAAGCATCGCCTATGCCAGACGCGGCATAGAGCTGGGCGCTTCCGTCATCGGCCTTGCAGATTCCGCCGGCATGGCAGCCCCCGATCAGATCCGATCCACCCTCTGTGTATTCCTGGATAGCTTTTCGCCTTCACAGCTATCCATCCACCTCCACGACACCGAAGGCTTTGGCATGGCCAACGCTTACGCCGCTTTAGAATGCGGCATAACAGACTTCGACACGTCGCTCGGTGCCATGGGCGGATGCCCCGTCATCCCGAACGCCAAAGGCAACATCGCTACGGAAGACTTCGTCAATCTCCTGGATAAGCTGGGCATCGCAAACGACGTGGATCTGGATAAATGCGTCGCTGCATCTCTTGCAATGAGCCGACGCATCGGAAACCCCGTCATCAGCGCCAAGGCGGAGCTCGCCAAGGTGCAGCAGTAGTGCATGCCATCAATAGCATCCATTTTAAAAGCCGCTCCGGTTTCCCGTGAGCGGCTCTTGTTTTTAACCCGATAGATTTCCGATTCCTAATCCGATTGTTTTTACCTCTGACTGTTGATCTGCAGCATCTTGTCCTTCAATTCTGCCTCCAGTCTGGTGATTTCAACCTCCGCCTCCTGACGTTTGCGGCGGCCTTCTTCCTGTATGTTCATCACTTCATCCAGGGTGGAAATCAGAGACTGGTTGGTCGCTTTGAGGGTCTCGATATCGACGATGCCTCGCTCAGACTCTTTGGCAGTTTCCACCGTAGCCATCTTCAAAGTCTCCGCATTCTTTTTCAGCAGCTCGTTGGTCATATCCGTAACCTCGCGCTGCGCCTTTGCCGCCTGGGTCGAATGAGCGACACCTAAGGCCAGAACCATCTGGCTTTTCCAAAGAGGAATGGTGTTTACCAGAGTAGACTGGATTTTTTCTGTCATTACCGTATCGTTGCCCTGCACCAGCCTGATCTGCGGCGCCGTCTGAATGGAGATCATCCTGGTCAGTTCCAGATCGTGAATCTTTTTCTCAAAACGCTGGCACATAGAGTCAAGGTCTCTCGCCGCCTGTGCGTCTTCTGCCAGACCGGACTGCTGCGCCTTTGCCAGCATCACCTGAAGCTGACCCTCTCTGACCTCCTTCAGCTTTTTCTTACCGGCGATGATGTACATGGTCAGTTCCTTAAAGTAGGTTCGGTTCAAATCGTACATCTTGTCAAGCAGTGCGATATCCTTCATGAGCTGCACCTGATGGTTTTCTAGCACCTGGCAAATCTGGTTGATATTGGCCTCCGTCTTGGCATATTTGATTTTCATATTCTGAATCTTATTGCTCTGTTTTTTGAAAAAGCCCAGGAATCCCTTTTCTTCTTCCTCGTCAAAGTTCTTGAGTTCGGAAACCACTCCGCTGAGCAAGTTTCCAATCTCGCCCAGATCCTTTGTACGCACGTTTTCCAGCGCCGACTCGGAGAAATCCGCCATCTTTTTCTGGGTACCGATGCCGTACTGCAAGATCATGGAAGAATCCGTCAGGTCAATCTGCTGTGCAAATTGCTCCGCCATCTGCCGTTCTTCCTCTGACAAAACGGTTTCGTCCATCTCCGGCTCCTCCTGCATCGCCGGAAATTCGGCCTTTGGAACTGCTGTCTCCTGAAACGGGTCCAATGTCAGCGTCGGCTTCTCCTGTATATCTTTAAAATCCTCTGTCATCCTCTTCCTCCTGTTTTAAAATCCTTTTCGGTTAATCCCTCCTGTGCCAGCATGGTCTTCAGTACGGAAACATCTGAAGATACGTCCCACGCCGTATCCTGGAACATATCGTCCAGCAAAACTTCAAAAGCCCCGTTCAACGTGTCTAAAGTCTCCTCAATCTCTCGCTTTGAGGAGATGATATTTTCACCCTGTACCGGCTGCGCGTCTAAATCCTTGTAAGCCTCCAGCAGCTTTACGGCTGTCGGAAGATAGTATTCCATCAGTCTCCTGATATCACTCACCGTATCCGGCTCTTCTTCCACGCGGGCAAAAATTCTTCTCGTCAAAGTCTCCATGCGGAAAATCTTTGCCGATACCTCTTCACCCGGTATGGCGTCGTTGCAGGCACGTATCTTTTTGATGAATTCATTTCCTTTTTCGATGATAGAGAGCACCTGTGGGTCCATAGATTGTTTTCTGCCGCGCTCCGCTTCTGCTGCCGCCGCTGCCCTTTCGGATTCCGCCTTCTGCTGTTCCTCCCGCTGTCTCATCAACCGGCAGTATTCCCTATATGCTGCATCGGTGGTCATCAGGCAGGTATCTTTGTCATCCAGATGACCCTGCAGAAACCACATGTTCTTCAACATCCAATGTAAATCTTTCACTACATACTTGTCCGGCTTCATGATGCGCTTGGCCAAGTCCTTAACATTACAGTACTGCTCGCCTTTGATTGTATTCAAATACAACTGGAACCGCTTGACTCTCCCCAGGCGGCGTGTACCGACCACAGCCATAGCCGCAAAAGGCACAATCAGCGCACCTAATGTGCTGAGCGCCACATGAAGCAGACTGCCGCCGACCATGGTTGAAGATACCGCTGCTGCCAGGAATGCCAGCGCTGTAATCGCCCCCATGCTATATCCCACCGCCATCAGAGAGATGGCAAAGGCTTTCTTTCCTGCAGTGCCCGTATATAGCGCTGTATTCACCGGAGTTACCGTCCTCGCCTTATAGTCATTCGGTTCCTGCTTTCTGTGTTCATAGCTCCTGCGCCCAGACGACGCGCCAGTTCCCAGGTCGATGTCCGGCGGCCTCGTGCTCTCCATGGCTCCGCCGAAAGCGCTGTTGATGGTATTGCGTATGGTCTGATTAAGACATCCAAAATCCTTTGTATCCACAGCATCCTGGACGCTGCGCTTGATATTCTCTCCTAAATTATCCAAATCCCAATTATATTTCATTCATTTATCTCCTAATAGAGTTGCTATTCTTTCGTTTATTATAATCTATCGGACAGATCACTTCAAGGGAAATCGGCAAGACTTCCACTGTAACTTTGCTTAAAAGCAAGGGGGGGCGGCAACCGACGCGCCTTCATTTTCACTTTTCTGTTTGTTTCTGGCGGTTTTTTTGATTATTGTAAACCAATGCGCCTTCATTCGCAAATTATTATTCACTACTTGCGCGTTTCATAAATTCAGCACGAATATATATCCACTATTTTCCATTTAAAAAGCCCGTAGTCTCTTAAATTGCCCTGACGATCAACGAAAAAGACAGATTTGCTTGTTTTTCGTGTGTCTTGCAAAGGGAGTAGCGCAAGTAAATTCAAAAAAATTAAAAATGAAGGCTCGAATGCGGGATCGGACAGCGTATTGCGCCATAATAACCTGTTTTTCGAATAATGAAGGCGCGCATTTTGTTCATGCGTTCGCCGAACTGTCTTTACTTCCATACAAAAAGAGGCAGACCCAATCTGCCTCTGCTGCTTTATTTAATTCTCTTCTATATACTCATCGTATGTTCCCAGTCTGTCCACCATGGTTCCATCGGTCTTGAACTCGATGATTCGGTTGGCGATGGTCTGGATGAACTCGTGGTCGTGGGATGCGAAGAGCACGTTCCCTTTAAAGCTCATCAGCCCTTCGTTGACCGCTGTGATGGATTCCAGATCCAGATGGTTGGTCGGCTGATCCAGCACCAGCACGTTGGAGCCGTAGAGCATCATGCGGGACAGCATGCAGCGGACCTTCTCTCCGCCCGACAGCACCTGCACCTCTTTGTACACGTCGTCGCCAGAGAAGAGCATCCTTCCCAGGAAACCTCTCATAAAGGACTCCGTGGTCTCTGAAGTATACTGACTGAGCCAGTCCACCAAATTTAGGGTGCAGCCGTTGAAATACTCCGAGTTGTCCATCGGGAAGTAAGAAGACGTGATGGTTACGCCCCATTTGTAGCTGCCCTCGTCCGGCTCCAGTTCGCCCATGATGATCTTGAACAGGGTGGTGTTGGCGATTTCGTTCTCACCGACAAAAGCGATCTTGTCCCCTTTGTTGACGCGGAAAGAAACGTTGTCCAGCACTTTGACGCCGTCGATGGTCTTTGAAATTCCCTCGACGATCAAAATATCCTTGCCGGCTTCGCGATCCATGTTAAAGCCTACAAAAGGATAACGCCTGGAAGACGATGGCATCTCCTCCACCGTCAGCTTGTCCAGCAGCTTACGACGGCTGGTTGCCTGCTTCGATTTTGATTTATTGGCAGAGAACCGCTGGATGAAGGCCTGCAGTTCCTTGATCTTGTCTTCGCTTTTCTTGTTCTGGTCCTTGACCATCTTCTGAATCATCTGGCTGGATTCGTACCAGAACTCGTAATTGCCGACGAACATTTTGATCTTGCCGTAGTCCACGTCCACGATGTTGGTGCAGACCGTATTAAGGAAATGTCTGTCGTGGGAAACCACGATGACCGTGCCCTCGTACTCCATCAAAAAATCCTCCAGCCAGTTGACGGCTTTGATGTCCAGATGGTTGGTCGGCTCGTCCAACAATATGATGCCCGGATTGCCGAAGAGAGCCTGTGCCAGCAGCACTTTGACCTTCTCTTTACCGCTCAGGCTGCCCATCTGGCTGTACAAAATGTCATTGGAAAGCCCCAGCCCCTGAATCAGGCGGCTGACATCGGATTCCGCTTCCCAGCCATTCATCTCTGCAAACTCCGCTTCCAGCTCCGCCGCTTTGATACCGTCCTCGTCGTTAAAATCTTCCTTCATATAGATGGCATCTTTTTCCTTCATCACGTCGTAGAGACGCTGGTTGCCCATGATGACGGTATCGAGAACCGTATACTCATCGTATTCAAAATGGTCCTGCTTGAGGACGGACATTCTGATGCCCTTCTTAATGGACACGTTGCCGGTGGTCGGCTCCAGTTCCCCTGAGAGAATGCGCAGGAAGGTGGACTTGCCCGCTCCGTTGGCGCCGATAATGCCGTAGCAGTTGCCCGGCGTAAATTTGAGATCTACATCTTTAAAAAGTGTCTGCCCGCTGAAATTCAGGCTCACGTTCACTACATCTATCACTAATTTCTTGCTCCTTTATACTAACTCTATCATTTTTTCTACAACTTCTTCCACACTGAGGCCGTCTGCTTCTATCACCACATCAGCGTGCTTCTGATAAAGTGGAATCCGCTGCTCGTAAAGGTCCGCGATGGTCTGTCCTTTTTCCAGGGTTACACCTCTGGACCTGATGTTATTCAGTCTCTCTAAGATTGTATCCAAGGTGACCTTGATGTAAACCACAACACCCTTTTCCTTGAACTTGTCCATGGCCCGATCAAAGTAGATGGCGCTGCCGCCCGTTGCTACCACATAGTCTTCTCCATCAAAGTCCAGGAGGACCCGCTCTTCGACGTGGTGGAAATAATCGTTTCCCTCTTGGTCGATGATTTCCTGCAGGGTTCTGCTCTCTGCCTGCTGGATCAGGATGTCTGTATCCACAAACCCTTTGTTCATGGTCTTTGCCAGCACGACACCTATGGTGCTTTTACCGCAGGCCGGCATTCCAACTAAAATAACGTTTTTCATCTATTCGTACCTCTTATTTTTTAGTCACAGCCTCTATTCTAACACATCTGCCATGGGATAGCAAAATATAATCTTCATTTTTCATCGTTAATGGCGTAATAATACAGCGATGCGACGGAAGCAAAGGGGGAATACTTTTTCCGCAGCCGCTCAAATCTCTGCTTACTCAGCGTCTTATAACCGTGGGCTTTTTTAATGCCATTCTGCAAAGCCACATCATCAAAGCTGAAAATGTTCAGCCTGCCCAGGGTGAACTCCGCAATCATTTCCGCGGTCCAACGTCCCACGCCTCTGATCTGCATCAGATATTTGACCACTTCTTCGTCATTCATATCCTGCAGCAAAATGAAATCATACTTACCATCCAATACGTCCGCTGCCAGCCCTCTGATGTATTCCGCCTTTCGCTGGGACATGCCGCATCCTTTGATCTCCTCTACGCTCTTCTGCAAAATCAGCTCCGGCGTGTAATCCCCCACCATCTGCCGCAGCCTGCCGTCAATCACGTCGGCGACTTTGTTAGAGAGCATCTGACCCACGATACTGCTGACCAAAGACGCAAAGACGTCCTTTCTCTCACCGCCGCCCATATGGCCAAAGTGTGCAACCAATTCTTTCATGACTGGATCTTTCGCAGAGATATAATCCATTTCTGTTATTCCATATTTTATCATCTAACAGCGCCTTTCTTCTAATTTGAAATATCGTTTTGGTGGATCACACCAGCATCATCGCCGCGACCATGAGACCTCGCCTTCCCTGATGACCCCGATGGGAGAAAAACATCTCCTTATTGCATTTGGTACAGAGCTCCATATCCGACAAATTCCCTGGTTTCAGACCCGCAGCATGCAGATCACGGCGGATGATCCCTTTCAGATCGATATGGGTCTTACAGCCCCGCCGTTCACAGAATTGCCGATTCCCCTCATCAGCTTCAAGAAAAGCCTGCGCCACGTCCTCATCCACCTCAAAGCAGTCCTGACACAGGGACGGTCCGATACCTGCTATGATATCTGATGGACTGCAGCCATACTCTTGCTCCATTTTCAAAGTCATGGCTGCACTGATGCCGGCCAGAGTTCCCCGCCAGCCTGAATGGGCCAGGCCGATGACCTGTTTGACCGGATCAAAGAAAAAGATAGCGTTGCAGTCCGCGTGTCCCGTAATGATGGCGATATTTCGTTCATCGGTCACCAGACCGTCGATATCCGCATAGTCTCTGTCCCTGATGACGCCTTTGCCCCGATCTGCCCCTGTCACCACCTTAATGTTGGTGGTGTGGGTCTGGGCAGATGTCACCATCTGATCAGTGCCCGCACCCAGCACCTGGCCGAGAATTTCATAGTTTTGTAAAATATTTTCCGCTGTGTCCAAATGTCGTTCCCCGAAATTCCAACTGGCACAATGTCCCTCACTTACACCCCCGTGGCGTGTGGTGAACAAATGCTTTAGTTCCTTATACTTATCTAGCTGCAAAAAGGTCAGATATTGCCTTTCACCTTCCCTGTGCAGCTGGTAGTTTTCTGTTTTTTCCTTTATCATCTCTAACCTCCCCTGATTGCAATGATGATCATATCATAGCACGATTTGACCAGAGTGTGCAACCTAAATCAGCCGCGTGCAGTATGCCGGCTGGCAGCAGACAAAAAGTGCCCAGAAAACCATCTTCTGCAGCACTTTTTGTATATCATATGGACTTACTATGGCATGTATCTTCATTCTGAAAACAAAGGGTGCCTGCGAAATCTTGAGAAAGTCCAGCCCTCGCCAGCCTTCCTCACACCGCAGTCTTTGTGCAGCGGGCAATCCTCCAGCACCTCGAACACAGCCAGATCCGAAATGTGGTGTGCTCTCACGTTGGTGCCCATATAAGCGCCTACCGCCGTTTCATCAGCAACCTCCGTGGTCCAATCCAGCGCCGTAATTTCCGGGTTCCGAATGCCGTAGTTGGCTGTCCGTGGTTTTTCATTGGTATCAATCCAATAGAAGACCACATCCTCGTATTTATCAAGCCTGAACAGATCTGGGAACCAACGCTGTGCATACTTGTAGAAGCGGTCGGCAAATTCCAGATTGAGCGTGCGGATTTCCCGATCGCCGTTAATAGCGTCACAGACCTTCGATCTGATTCTGCTGCCGATTTCCATCATATGTGCAGCGTCTCCTCTGTACCAGACATACCCGTAATAAAAGGCTCTCGGCACCCAGAAGCTCTTGTACCACGGCGAAATATAGCCAGAAAACGGCTGACACAGCTCGTGACCCTCAAACCCGTGATTATCGGTAATCACGTCAAAGAGATATTCATCCCAAAGCTTGCCGAGAAGCCTGGCCTCCCCGTATATGCTGTGCGGGTTATCAAAATCCTTGCGGAATTCAAAGCCTGCGCTGTTATAACGAGCCGGATGGCAGAGCCATTTCGGATGCTTCCTCTGCACCTGGCAGTGGAGCATGCCGCCGTCGATATTGATAAAAGGCACCAGGATCACGTTGACCTTCTCGCGCACCTGCGCCATATCGCCCAGCAAGCGATCCAGCAAACGGAATGTAGAATTCAGACTGCTGGACTCATTGCCGTGATGACGCGCCGTAAAGGCGGCGGAGATTCGCTCACTCTTCAGCTTGTTATGTCCATAGCATACGCCTTTGCTGCGGCAGATACAGGAAATCGCAAAGATTTTCCTACCTTTATATGTCGTTTCCGCTGGTATGATCTGTACATGCTCCATACCTTCATAATAGCGGAGCAGATCCAGATACTGCTCGTAATCTACAACCTGGTTTTCCAGCAAATCAACCCTGTCCGCCTCACTGAGGGTGGATGCCGTCTTCTGGTGTTTTGGGATCTGGGCCTCTGCAATTTCACCTGCACTCTCCATGCGGATGGTCACAGGATGCTGCTGATAAAAGTCGATGATGCCCTTCTTTACCATCTCGTCCAAAATCCGCAGCTTATGAAGAGCCAGAGCATCGTCAGTTTCTATGGATTGGCACAGTACCCCTTCTTCAAAGGTGAGTCTGCTGCTCCTGAGAAGTACAGGCTTTTCAACGATCGGTACGTCTCCTCCCGGGCTAAACACCTTCGCGCCGTCGGTCAGATCTTCATAGAGAATGACTTCAATTTCTGTATCCATACCTTTTCGAATCTCCGGCTCCGGCATAATCAGTCCTACATTGTCAAGTTCAGAGCCGCATTCCCGTTCCCCATAGGTTTTGAACCAGTCCAGCAGGTAGAAATAGAGATCCTCCTGCATAGCTTCTATGGTGGAAATGCGTTCCTGTCGATACCCCAGGTCAAAATCCATCTCGCTCATGGAGATGTTGATCTGCAGACGGTTGAACAGCGGCTGTGCCGCCACCAGGCCGGATGTCCCATAGCGTTTTAGCAGACAGGCTTCCAGTTTAGGAATGATCTTTTCCTCGAGAATCTGCCAGACCTTTTCCGTGTCACTTGCAATATGCTTATCCAAAACCGTCCTTCCGTTGATACGGGCTGACAGCCAGCCACAAGTCACGTGGGTTCGTCCGATCTGCGGATATTTTTTAATATACTTCTTCTGTACGTATTTAACGTCAAAGTCGTCCTCGTAGATTAGGGCGCCCTCTTCGTCAAAGCAGGTCAGGACATAGGTGTGAGGCAGCGCATCGTCACGGATGAAGGCCACCTGCGCAGTCGGTATGGACAGCTTCTCCTGCAGCAGCTCGTCGACAGGAAACAGTTCCTGCAGCCAGCGGGTCGGAATATCAAAAAATTTCAGAGGATCGTCTCTGTGCCTGCCATAATTAGGCGTTGACTCGTCTTCAAACGTATCGTCGCCTCTCTCATTGAGCAGATAAGGAAAGCGGATCTCCACCGCCGCTACCCGTTCAGACCAGCCCGACTCCTTCAGTGCAGGCAATACCCGCTCCTCGATCCAGCTGTAGCCGGACTTAAAGGAGCGCAAAATCTCTATACGGCCGATACCGGCACCCTTTTCCCGCAGCTTCCTTTCTATTTCTCTTTCCAGGGATCTGCGCACATCTGTATCTTCACTGAGCCGTCCAAATAAGTCCACCACGTCTCCCGGCTTTACAGCGGGCAGCACTTCGTCACAAAAAGCTGACAAAAAATTACGGCCTTCCCAGCTGCACCGATAATGATCGCGATAGACTTCCTTTCCATCGTTAAAATTTAGCAGATGGGCCTCACCCCATTTTTCAGCTAGGAAATGTTCCAGACCTTTCCTGTCCACCATTGCCCTGGTATATTCTCTGGTGACCAAAGCCGAAGGCTTCGCTTCTTTCCCATCATACTGGCAGATTGCTTCCAATGCCTGCCCGATTTCGTTTTTTGCAGAAAGAATCGCTTCCAAATCCGAAAGAAGGGGCGAATCAAAGGGGTCTTTTTCCTCTGCAGCATAACTCTCGGCTAGCGCTGCCAATGCCTGCGGCTGTCCTGAAAAGGTCAGATTGCCGTCTCTGTTTTCGATAGTGGCTGTTCTCTCCGCCAGCCTGAATTTTACATTTCTGCAGCCAGGCTGTTCCTGCTGAACTCCATATGGCGAAATGGTCTCGTAGTTTTCAAGGGCAAGGCGCAGGGCCGTACAGAGCACCGCCTCAGGACAGGTCGCCGCCTCTTCATCTGCAACAATGCGTACATCCAGATTCTGCTGGAAATGATGCTTTGCCTGTTCATAAGATTTAGAAATTCCCCATTCATTCCTGTTCGGACAGCTAAGGGAAAAAGTCACGGTCCCGCCTTCAGACGTTCCAGTAATCTCTTGTACTTGCAGCGTCTTCCCATCTACGGTCAAAGCAGTCAGACACTGCAGCGCCCTTTCTTCCAGGTGGTCCTGCAGGCTTTTGTCCCTGCCGTCGTAGGGATAGCAGGTGGCAAAATAAGCGGTGCCTCGTTCCAGATCCTCCTGGCAGGATGCCGAGATGCAGACACCGCCGCCAGCCAGCCTGATCTCGCAAAAGCCCGCCGCAACCTCCCCGTCGATTCTGATGGAGAGAGCATCCTCAGGACCATCTCCCGTAAGAGGCAGCGCCATACCTGCAAGCTCCACGCCCAATCGGGCGGCCACATCGATGTAAAGGCGCAGCAGTGCAGGAGAAGAGTCCTCTTTGATATGAAAAATTCCCGTTCTGTTTACAGTCAATCCGTCCAGGATTTGCAAAAACCCTGTCTCTGAAAAAACATTTGATAGACACCTGATCATTTCAACCTCCTTAAATCAGATGACATGCGACATAATGTCCATGCCCCGCATCTTTCAGCTTTGGCGCTTCTTCCCTGCATATACCCATGCATTTCTTACAGCGCCCTGCAAACTTGCAGCCCCCTTTGACGTCAATAGGGCTGGGCACGTCTCCCTCCAGCAGAATTCTCTGCTTTGCCCTGGTCTTTACAGGGTCTGCCAAAGGAATCGCTGACAGCAGCGCCTGGGTGTAAGGATGAAGCTGGTGTGCATAGAGTTCATCGCTTTCAGCAAGTTCCACGATGGCGCCCAGATACATGACCGCCACCCTGTCCGAGACGTGCTTGACGATTCCCAGATCGTGAGCGATGAACAGATAAGTCAGACCGCGGTCCCTCTGCAGGTTCAGCAGCAGATTGATGACCTGCGCCTGAATCGAAACATCCAATGCCGAAATCGGCTCGTCGCAGACGATGAATTCCGGATCTATGGCGAGGGCTCTGGCAATGCCAATCCTCTGTCTCTGTCCGCCAGAGAACTCGTGAACGAAGCGGCTGGCATGCTCTTTGTTGAGGCCCACCGTGTTCAGCAGTTCTACGACCCGCTCTTCCCGCTCTTTGGCATGATACATCCCGTGGATTTTCATCCCTTCAGCGATGATCTCGCCTGCAGTCATGCGGGAATCCAGCGACGCGTAAGGATCTTGGAAAATCATCTGTGCCTTCTTCGTAAATTTCAGATACTCGGGCCGTTTCATATGGGTAATGTCCCTGCCGTCGTATAGAATCTGTCCGCTGGTAGGCGGAATCAGATGCATGACTGTCTTTCCCGTGGTGGATTTACCGCAGCCGGATTCTCCCACAAAACCCAGGGTCTCACCCCGCCTGATGGTAAAATCCAGCCCGTCCACTGCCGTGAGCACCTGGCGGTTTCCCACATCAAAACACTTTTTCAGGTTTTTTACTTCCAATAACACATTGTCCTGCATCTATTTCACCTCCTCTTTGGTAATCGGATTGATGACAGAAGGCGAAAACTCGTGATGCAGAAAGCAGCCGGCAGTGTGACCTTCCCCAATCTCAAAGGCGGGCGGCCTGTGTTCATGACAGACTGCCATCGCATAGCTGCATCTGTGTTTGAAGGGGCATCCCGTAATCTCCGCATGGAGGTCCGGCGGCGTTCCCTTGATACTGATCAGCGCCTCCTTGTTTTTCTGGTCCGCCTGGGGAATGCTGCCCAAAAGGCCCCAAGTATAAGGATGGGCGGGATGATAAAAAAGGTCTTCACAGTTACCGCTTTCCACGATGCTGCCGGCGTACATGATCATGACTCTGTCCGCCATCTCCGCAACAATGCCCAAGTCGTGGGTAATGAGCAAAATCGCTGTGTTCAGCTTCTCTTGCAGATCTTTCATCAGTTCCAGGATCTGCGCCTGAATCGTAACATCCAGGGCAGTCGTCGGTTCGTCCGCGATGAGCAGCTTGGGATTGCAGGCCAGGGCAATTGCAATGGAAACACGCTGCCGCATACCGCCGGAAAATTCATGGGGATACTGATTTACCCGTCTCTCCGGCTCAGGAATTCCTACCAGTCTCAGCATTTCTATCGCTTTGGTTATGGCTTCCCGCTTCGGCAGATGCTGATGCTTGATAATCCCCTCTGCAATCTGCTTGCCGACGGTCATCATCGGATTTAGTGAAGTGAGAGGGTCCTGCAAAATCATGCCGATCTCACTTCCCCTGATACGCTGCAATTCTTTTTCCTGCAGCTTGAGAATTTCTTTTTCGTTAAAGCGGATGCTTCCCGATTTGTAGCGAATCTGTTTATCGGCGGAAAGGCGCATCGTCGCCTGTGCCGTCACACTCTTCCCCGAGCCGGATTCCCCTACGATAGCCAGGGTTTCCCCCTTATCTATATGAAAAGATACGCCTCTGACGGCTCTCACTTCCCCTGCATAGGTATCAAAGGAAACGCGCAAGTCGTCTACTCTTAATAATGTCTCCGTCATTTGCTCCTCCTTTATTTTCTCAGCTTCGGATCCAGTGCATCCCGCAGGCCGTCTCCGAAAAGCTGCATGGAGAGCATGGTCAGACTGATAAAGATGGCCGGGATGATCATCTGATATGGATAGGTCTTAATCACCGTGGCTCCGATGTTAGCCAGTTGTCCCCAACTGGTCAGTGGAGGCTGCAGGCCGATACCGATATAACTCAGATAAGCCTCTGTAAAAATAGCTGTCGGAATGCTCATGGTCAGGGTGACGATGATGACGCCCAGCATATTGGGCACCATGTGTTTGATGATGATACGCATGTTGGAGCCGCCAAGTCCCTTCGAAGCCATGACGTAATCACTTTCCTTCAGAGAGAGCGCCTGTCCTCTGACCAGTCTTGCCATTCTGATCCAGCCTGTCAGTGCAAAGGCGATGATAATGGGCGCCATTCCAGACCCCATGATCATCATGATTAATATGACGTAGACGAGAAATGGAATGGAGTCGATGATATCTGACGCTCTCATCAGAAAGAGGTCGATTTTGCCTCCGAAGAAGCCGGAAACCCCTCCGATGATGATGCCGATGGTACTCTGAACCACAGCTGCGACTAAGGCGATAAAGAGGGAGACTCTCGCTCCCATCCACACTCTGCACCATAAATCTCTGCCCAGGTTGTCTGTGCCAAACCAGTGTTCCGCAGACGGCCCCTGATTCATGACGCCAAAGTCGACGTCCGAATGGGTGGAAGAGGACATCATGGGCGCCACAATGGCAAAGGCAGTGAGCACCAGTATGAACAGCAGGCTGGCCATAGCCACCCTGTTCTGCTTCAGCCGCCTCCAGGCATCCTGCCAGTAGCTGATGCTGGGCGCATACATCTTTTCCGCACCTGCATCATCCTGTTCCACAAAGGTGAATAAGTCTCTGGTCAGTTCCGTGTTTTCTTGTGTCTTCGTTATGGTTGTCTGTTCCATATGCTGCCTCCTGTTCTTATTTCATCTTGATTCTAGGATCGACAAGGCCGTACACCAGATCCACCACCACCTGCATCAGCACCAGGAACACGCTGTAAACGATGGTCATGCCCAGAATCAGCGGATAGTCCAGTGTCTGGATGCTGATGACATAATGACGTCCCAGCCCTGGAATCGCGAAAATATTTTCAATGACAAAGGTGCCGGTCAGCAGGGTTGCCACCAGAGGCCCCATGACCGTTATCACTGGCAGCAGGGAGTTACGCAGTTGATGCTTCATGGTGATTTCCCCTTTGCTCAGGCCTTTTGCCTTTGCCGTCTTGATAAAGTCCTCGCCTGTCACCTCCAGCATGCTGGTGCGCATCAGCCTTGCGATGGTTGCCACAGAACCGATCCCCAGGGCAAAGGTGGGCAGTATGGTAGACTTGAAATCTCCCCAAAGCGCCACCGGCAGTATGCCCAGTTTCACTGACAGCAGGTATTGCAGCACGCTGGCGATGATAAAGCTGGGGATGGAAATCCCTATGACGGCGATGGCAATGCTGAGATGATCCAGAAATCCGTTTTGATTCAGCGCCGCCACAATTCCCAGCAGCAATCCGACAATGACAGCAAAGAGCAGCGCCCGCACACCCAGGTCGATAGAAAATGGAAAGGCAGTAGAAATAATTTCGTTTACAGTCCGGCCCTGTGTACGCAGGCTGTAGCCCAAATCGCCATGAAATAAGTTTGACATGTAAGTGAGATATTGTTTATGGAGCGGTTCATCCAGTCCATAATACTCCCTCATCTTTTCCTGGGTTGCCGCTGGCACCTTAGGATCAGAGAAAGGGTCTCCCGGCAGCAGCCTGATCATGACAAACACGGCGGAAATAAGGATCAGCAAGGTCAAAATTGCAATCAGTATTCGTTTAAGCGTGTATTTTAGCATAAGTCACAATCCTTTCTGAGGGCGCACCACCCGGCGCGCCCTCTGCAATGTTCCTGTCTATCGGTTTGATGCGGATCACTTGTCTCCGTCATAGTGAACCCTTGCAAGATCTGGATCGTTTGCGCCAAAACCGCATTTGCTGATGCCGCTGACATAAGTCTTCTTTCCCCAATAGCCGCTGGTCTGGAACAGCGGTACACCGACCATCTCGTCTGCCAGCATCTTCTCTGCTTCGAACAGCTTGTCGGCTCTTGCCTTCATGTCGTTTGTCGTGTTGCAGAATTTGATCAGCTGATCGTATTTGTCGTTAGAATATCCGCCAAAATAGGTGTTATAGCTGTTGTTTGATTCGTAGCACTCCAGGAATGTCATCGGATCGTTGTAGTCAGGCGCCCAGTTGGTGATGCAGAAGTCGTAGTCGCCTTTATTCTCCTTCTCTACCCTGGCAGAATAAGTCTGGGTGTCGATGGTCACTTCTAATCCAAAGGTGGTGCTCATCACGTTCTGAATGATTTCTGCAGTGGTCTTTGCTGTGGAGTCGTCAAAGGTCAGAAGTGTCAGCTTTGGCAGCTTATCGGCGCTGATTCCTGTCTCTTTCAGGGCTTTCTCAAAGAGGGTCTTTGCCTTATCTGTATCTCCCTTGGCCGGATATGGATCAAGCGGGTACTTTTCACCTAACGTGGTATCTGAAACCGACAGCATGTCAGGACACATGCGGCTGATAGCAAAGGAGCCGTCTCCGCGGGCTGCGTCCACGATAGCGTTGCGGTCAAGGGCATAGGACACTGCCTGACGGAAGTTTTTATTCCTGAGCAGCTTCGAAATCTCGCCCCGGTCGGTCTTTACGTTGATGATGTTGTACCAGACCGTTGCTCCCTCGATATAAACCGCTTCTTCTTTTTCCTTGTATTTATCGATATATTCTTTTTCGATGGTGTTGGTGATGTCCAGTTCGCCGTTGTCGAACATGTTCATCACAGTTTCCTGTTCAGAAATAATGTAGGCTTCTACCCCGTCTACATTGATATTGTCGGCATTCCAGTAATTCGGATTTTTCTCAAATACCAGCTTGCTTTCGTGTTCCCACTCTTTGAGAACGAAAGGACCGTTGCAGACGACCTTGTCTGGCGCTGCGGCATAATCCTTGCCGTACTCTTCAGCGACATCCTTTCTAACCGGATAGAAGCACGGCATCTTCATCAGATCCAGGAAATACGGCATATTCTTGACAGCCGTAATCTGCAGGGTCTTGTCGTCGAGAGCCTTTACGCCTACTTCATCTGCTGACACTTTTCCTTCGTTGAACTCCTGTCCATTTTTGAAATAGTATCCCATCCAGGCATAGTTTCCGTTTGGCGCCTCGTCACTTGGATCCAGCAGACGCTTGATGCCGTATTCGAAGTCGTAGGCCGTGACTGGTTCTCCGTCAGACCATTTGCTGTCGCGCAGCTTGAAAGTATAGGTCAGGCCATCCTTGGAGACTTTCCAGCTTTCCGCCATGGCCGGTTCAATTTTATTGTCGTAAATTCTCACTAAACCTTCGTACATCATGCCTCGCGGACAGATGCTGTCAGAGCTGTTGCCGTATCCGGGATCCAGAGATGACGGCTCTGCATTGAACGGGATGCGCAGTACCACGCTGCCGTCGTCTTTCAACGGGCCTGCACTATTGCCTCCGCCTCCGCAGCCTGCAAACAAACCCACGGTCAGAGCCAGGATGATGAGCAGACTGACTTTTTTCATTTTTTTCGCATTCATAAGTTCCTCCTTATCTTTTTTCGCAAAAGCATCTTATTTATAAAGGGGCACGCTGTCTCTCTTCAGGAAAGCCGTCATACAGTGGATGGCCCCGTTGCCCTTCATGATCTCGCTGACATCCAGCTGCATACACTCAACGCCGGCTTTTTCCAGTGCGCTTACCGTCTTCGGACAGCCTGTCGGCATGACGATTTTGCCCGGCTCCAGAGCTACGAAATTCTGGCAGAAGCGCCCAAACTCTTCGTAGTCCGGGATATCCACGATGTTGAACTCCCTCTCCTCCAACTCTCTGTAGATGGTATCCGGCGCAGCGATCTTCAGCACCAACGCTACCTTCAGATCTGCAAAAGCCATAAAGCTGTCCAGATGTGCCATACCTCTTGGGATTTCTACTTTGATCAGGTGTTCTACGCCCATGTTGCGCAGCTCCTCTTCTACCTGGGCTGCCGCCGATGGATTGCAGCGTTTGCCATATCCCAGCATGCAGGTCTTGCGATCCATCCACAAGCAGCAGGCGCCGTCAAAGATGCCGTCGCCATTGATTGTCTTAATGATGGGTACGCCCAGCTTTGCAAGCTGCCTGGCTGCGTAAACTTCCTCTCCGATGCGGCATCCTGCTGCCGGTCTTGCGACGATGGCGCCCTCTGGCGTCATCAGAACCAGATCTCTCGCATAAACGGCATTGGGCAGGTGCGGCGCCATCTCCTCGATGTAATGTACTTCGACGCCGTTGCTCCTGTAAATCTCTGCCAGAGCGTCATGCTCTTCTCTGACTTTTCCTACGTCCCAGATTTCTTTCATAGCTACTGCCGCAGGGTCCGTGATACCCTCGATTTCTTTACCCGGCCTTCTCATCAAAACACTCCGCAGCCTGCCGACTTCTGAATCGACCCCGAAATCGCCGTAGAGCTGTTTCATCATAGAGTGAAAACCTGTCTCCTGTATGTTGTTCATTGGTGAGCCCTCCTATCTTCAAGTCTCTGTGCTTTCTCACGTTATCACGCTAAATATAATGCAAAACTCGTGCCATTTGTCAGACTATTTAGTATTTTTACATTAAAAACCCCCTGCACTTGTAAATGCAAGGGGTTTCAGTGGTTCTGCCAACGAATGTAAGCGGCTGATGTTTATCAAAAATGATAAATATTATCATTAAGAAGTGATAAAATAGGCGTCAGAAGAGCATTTTATTGATAAAATTTATCAATTTGAAAAAAGTATCGATTTGTGTGGTTTTCTACCGGAAAAATCTCTTGATTTATGTGGTATTCGCATCGAAAAAACTCTTGATTTGTGTTATGATGACGACAGGAGGCAGAATATGCGTAGAAAAATTTATGAGAATCTTCTCCAGTGGAAGAAGCGAAACGGAAAAAGCGCCCTTTTGGTGCAAGGCGCCCGGTTTGATGAATATAAAGATGCAATGTTCTGGCTGTCCGATGCAATGATCGTCAACAATTGTTATAACTCCACTGAACCAAACATTGGTCTCAGTTTAAACCTGGACCGAACCCTTTTAAAGTGCTGCATGGGAGACACCGGGCTGTTGATCAGTCACGCCTTTAGTGAAAACGGCGAGGTCAGTTCTGAAATTTACAAAAAGCTTTTGTTCGATAATTTAGAGGTTAACATGGGTATGATTGTCGAAAACGTCGTAGCGCAAATGTTGACAGCAAATGGCCATAAGCTCTATTTTTACTCCAACCCCTCCCGCGATGATGCTTCCTCACGCATGGAGGTTGACTTCCTTATCGCAAAGAGCAGGATCAGCAATCGGCACAATATCTCTCCCATAGAGGCGTGCCCACCAAAAATCACACCGTCTTCACGGGTGCGCTCATTCACTTATTCCATTTCTATCATATCAAGCTGTGCCGCCTGATCCCTGGCAACATAGATTACTGCAGTTACCTGCACTATATTGTTTTCTTCATCAATCCAGATACACATAATAATTTTTCACTCTCATTCGATGGATACCCTGACTGCGCCACGGTTCTTCTTCCGTAAGTTTGATTCTCTCCGGCATAGTTGACAGGTTCTTTATTCCCTTTTTCAGACCAGCTATCGCATTTGCGGCAGCCTCTGGGGCAAGCAGTTCATTCGCAATGTATGATTTGATTCCTCTCAAGTGTTCTCTTGCTTGTCTGGTAATCCTTACGCTATATGACTTCATATATTCGTCTCCAGGTCTTTAAATACTTCATCGACATTAAAGGAATCATCGTCTTTCGCCTGCTGCAAACCTGTAGCCATCATACGATTGAATTCAGCCTTGGTCATCTCATCACGTGCAGGTACCTTAGCAGGAAGTGTTACTGAAAATGGAATACCGTTATGTGCTATAATCTGGCGATAATACATATCAATCGCAACAGAGCGCGGAATCCCAAGCCTTTCAAGAATACGTTCAGCCTGTTGTTTGATATCAGACTGCATCCTTGAATTAACATTTGCCGTCTTAGCTGCCATAATCCCACCACCTTTTATCTTAGTTGATTATATTATAGCCTATTGTGACGCAAAATACAACACAATAGATGTACATTATATCCACCAAAAAGCGCACCGTCATCACGATGCGCTGCTCTCTGCTTTTCGTCCATATGTCAAAACGCTGCCAAAGCGGCAGCGCCTGCAATCTATTCCACCACGTCAATTCTCTCTGCCAGCCACTTGTCGTTGACCTCGGCGTACTTGTTGGCCGGGATCGCCAAAGCCGCCAAATAGTCATCTTTTAGCTGGGTGTACAATTCATCGTCCACATTGACCGTCAACTGTTCACCGGCCGCATTGTCGTAGTCCCAGATGATAAAATATTCTTCGCCATTGTCGAAGAAATACAGGAGGTCTCTGATTTTCACATCAGGCCACTCTTCCTTCATGTTTTCCACGATGATGGCCTTGTAAAGCTCCATGACCCGGTCGTCTCTGCCGCCGTCAGCCAGCAAGATCTTCTCCAAAAGCTCCGCGCTGTTTCCGACCACGCGGAAAATCGCCTCTTCGTCCAGATCGCCCTCCGGCACTTCCAGGCTGTTCAGCTGTTCCAGCAGGTCCGCCTCGTGCTCCGGCGCCATGTAAATCGTCAGCTTCTTATCTGGGTCCATGTACATCACCGGGTATTCCACCAACGTCTCATCGCCGCACTCCGGACATTTGATCAGGAAAAATTCCCCGTTCATAATCTTCTCTTTGAACTCCGGGTCCGTGGAAACATCCACAAACTCGTTGAGATTCATCGTGATTTCGTGTTCACAATTGGGACACTTAAATTTCTCTTTCTCCATACTCCACCTCTTCTATTGAAATCTGTTCCATACCGTTATCGTCATCCTCCCCTTCTTCTTCAGAAAGGTTGATCACCCCTTCGATATCCTCAATCTCCGGCAAATCCTTCAGACTGGTAAATCCGAAATTCTTCAAAAATGTATCGGTGGTTCCGTAGAGAATCGGCCTGCCGATCCCCTCAGATCTCCCCTTTGGCAGGATCAGGTCCTTCTTCAAAAGTCCGTCGATGACCCTGTCGCATTTCACACCTCTGATGGCGTCAATCTCCCCTTTGGTCACTGGCTGCTTATAAGCGATGATGGCCAGAACCTCCAGAGCCGACTGCGATAACTTCTTCACTTTAACTGGTGTGCAGAGCTGTTCTATGAACTCTGCATTCTCAGGCCGGGTTACAAACTGAAAAGATTTTCCCACCTGCCTGATGACGATGCCTCTTCCCTCCTGCTCATATTCTTCCTGCAGTTCGAGAAAATAGGCCAGGGCATCCTCTTTACTGATATTAAATATATCTGCACAACTCTTCACGTCCAACGGCTGTCCCCAAATGAACATCATGGACTCAAAGGCAGATTTAATCGTCTTCTTGCTATTCATCTGCGCCGACCTCCTCAAATTTTCGTTCACCTGGTACCACTGTAATTTCCCCATAGACGCTTCGCTGATCTGCATCCAGATACTTGTCCCTTATCATCTGCAGGACAGAGACAAAGGTGACGACGATGTCATACCGGTCTTTTTTGTTAGGAATCAGTTCTTTCAGGCTCAGCTTCTGAATCCCCCGCAGGAATACGTTCTTGAAACGGTCTTTGATGTAGACCATGCGGCTTTCTATGGTCGCCTTTTCCCGCTCCACCTTCGTATAGTGGGCGCGCACCTCTTCCTCTCGCTTTTTTTTGCGCAGGAACTGGTCAAAGGCGCTGGCAAATTTCTTGATGTCCAGGTCCAGGTATTCGTCCGGCTGATTGAGATATTCCGAAATATCTTCTTGGGGTTTTTCGTAGATGAGGGACATGTAGTCCTCTCGCTCCTTCAGTTCTTCTGCACCCCGCTTGTACTTCTTGTATTCCAGCAACCGTTCCACCAGCTCACTTCGAGGGTCTTCCTCCAGCAGCACTTCACCTTCCACCGTCGCCCGAGGCAGAATCATCTTTGATTTGATGTCGATCAAAGTGGCAGCCAGCACCATAAATTCGGTCGCCACATTAAAGTCCATAGACTTCATCTCTTCGATATACGTCAGATACTGCTTTGTAATTTCGGAAATCTGTATGTCATAAATGCTCATCTGCGCATTCTCTATCAAATACACGAGCAGGTCAAAAGGCCCTTCAAAGGACTGCAGTCTAACCTTATAACTCATACTTTCTCCCCTTCTTCGGCTTCCTTTTCCGCGAGGCCCGTATAGTAATTATAGTACAAAAGCCCGATGACCACAACTGCACAGCCGATGATCTGCCAGGAGGTCGGCACCTGTCCCAGGAAAATCACGCCCATAATGATAGCAGAAACGCACTCGCCGGACTCCCAAGCTGAGACATAGAGAGAGTCCACATGGCCGAAGCAGAGATTGAACACGGCATGAGCGCCAATCTGGCATACCAGCGTCAGACCGATGATATAGACGTAGTCCGTAGTCGAATATCCGAAGACCGGCGTCTTTGTAACCACCATCCCTACGGCAAAACAGATCCAGCAGGCGAGAAAGACCAGGAACACATAAGCGCTGCCCGATACCTCTTTTCTCACTTCATTTCCGACTGTGAAGTACAAGCCCATGAACATGGCGGCGAGGAATGCCAGCACATCTCCGGCAAAGTTGCTTGCCGACAACTGTCTGAAATCCAGCCCTGCGATCAAAGCGCCGCCCAGCAGAGCCAGAATGATGCCCATGACGGGACGCACCCCCACCTTTCTGCGAAAGACGAAAATGGTGATAACCAAAACGATCAGAGGATGCAGCGCCGCCAGCACAGAGGCGCTGCCGATATCCGTCAGCTTGACGGCATTGAACCAGGTAAAAAAGTGGAGGAACAGAAAGGCCCCTGCCACGAAGGTCCATATGTAATTCTTGATTGAAATTTTCTTCAGCACGTCTCGTTGTTTCAGTAAAACAGGGATTGCAAAGACAGGCATTCCCAGGCTCAGTCTCCAAAACCCGATGGCCATGGACGGCGCTTCGATGACGCTGCCGAAGATGCCCGATGACGATCCCGCCACCACAGCAAAGACGACGATAATTTTTACATAGCGGGCCAGAAAGCCCTGTTTTTTATTTTCCATTCTTTATGATTCCTTCTTTAGTATTTCCAGAAAGCTGACAAATGCATACCCCTGCGATGATCAGTGCAGCAGTCAGAATCTTCAC